>Ga0316209_1000608_pt1 | contig 55635 bp, 44 predicted proteins | sample 6monopyrite_MG_FD_204945 | JGI IMG/M metagenome (GOLD analysis project Ga0316209, IMG submission 204945) | Microbial mat bacterial communities from mineral coupon in-situ incubated in ocean water Damariscotta River, Maine, United States -... | ecosystem: Environmental > Aquatic > Marine >... | reverse complement strand
GCGATTGTCCTCTCGCGGGGTCGTGCCCGTGGACGTTCCGCGTTTCTACTTTGGGGACTACAACACGACAACTTCGAACTACATCCTGATCACCGATCGTGTGGGGTATGGCGAAGGCGCGATCGCGCCAACGTGCGAGAAGGGATTCGATCACGAGCTTCCGGACGCGCATGAGCGCTATCTCGTCCTCACGAAGTCTCTTGCGGCGCTCATCGCTGCGCACAAGAGCGGTGACCTCGGAAGCGAGATCGAGTCGATCTTTCCCTTTGCGCCGAGTGCGCCGCTGTCACGAATTCCGTCGCAGGTCGAGACTCAGCTCGACAAGGTGTCGACGTTCATCTCAGAGACCGCGCCAAATCTCTTTCCGGAATGGGCGAGTCAGCCCGATTTTCTTGCCAGGTTTCGTGCTGATGTGCTCTTCGGGTTTGAGCACGTCGAAGAAATGGCAAGGCGGCTCCATGCCGATGTCGACTACGTGGGGCTCTGTCACCCGAACCTGAATCTCGACAACGCCTGGTTCTGGCGCGAATCCGACGGCGTCCTGCATGCGGGGCTGCTCGACTGGGGCATGACGCGGCAGATGAATATCTCTCAGGCGTTATGCGGGATGCTGATGTTCCCGGAACCGGAGACCTATAGCGAGCTCGTGCGGAACGTCATCGATACGTTCGTTAAGGAATATGAATCGATCTGCGGTGTCCGTCTCGAGGCGGCGACGATCCGGAACCACTACAAGGCGTCGCTCTTCCTGAATTCGATCAGCATGATTCTCGAGATCGTGGTCGATCAATTCGATCAATTCTCGCGGGAAGAGTATCGAGCGATGGAGAATCGATTCGATCACGGTCTACAGGCGTGCGGGCTCTCGGCCGGCGTGATCTGGGTCCGGAATCTGGTCGAGGACTGGAACGACGGACTCACGCCCGCGGAAGCGATTCGCGAAATTCTTGACGCTTCGCCCGGTTCACGCACGACGAGTTGATCTGAGATCGGGGAGCGGAGTGCTTCCGCGCGTCTGTTCGTTCAGGACTCGTTTGATCCGTCGCCGAGTTCTTCTTCGATGGGCTTCCAATGGAAGAGGCCGTAGATCATCGTCTGCACGAAATGATTTCCCATCGATCCGCCTGCACGAGCGAAGAGGTCGCGCTTCATCAGGAACTCGATGAAGTGTGCGATGACGAGAAGCCAGAAGAGCACCCGACCGATCGTGGCGATCAGGCCCGTCGCGAGAAACATCGCCAGTGCGGCGCCAATCCAGAGTACCCAGACGCTTTGTTTTTGCATGGGATCACGTTAGCCAGCGCCGGGACGCATTTCACATGCGCACGCGGGGAGAGCGCACGGTCCACTCGGGTGACGAGGGCGATGGGGCGGGGAATGGAGCAGGGGATCGAGCGGGAAATGTCCGCCCCGTGTTCCCGAGCGGCGGCTAGGACGAGGATCGTCGTCGACGGCGGCGCATGTCGAGCTCTCGTGCGGCTTCGACCATGCGCTGACGCGCTTCGACGGTGGGCGGAGAGGTTTCGCCCTCGAGTTCAAGCCCCGCCACTTCAAGCATCGCCGTAACGGAAACACCGTTGCGCTCACAGAAGTCTCGCCAGCCACGCGCGGCGCGCCCCGCGATTTTGGCGGAGATCACTTCCCGTTCATCTGACTCTCTATCAGGCAGTGCTCTGTCCTTGGGATTTCATCGGAAATGAAGAGTCCGACGACCGGGGGCTTCGTTGTCACGGCTGCCCGAATGCTGAGGATGGCGCGCTTTCCGTATCTGACGCACCGAAGTGTTCATCATGCTGTCTGATTCGTCCAGTTGGGATATGCTCCGACTAGTTGCAGATATTTGCGACTAGTAGTTCGTGGAAGCTGCCGTTCCTGAGTTGATTGCCGGCCACGTCGAGATTCCTCACCAAACATTTTGAGAATGGACGCAATGCGGCACGACCTGGACATCCCATCAGATTTTTCAATTGAGCAGAACGCCGATCAGTCGGCCATGCTCGTGCGCGCGCGGGGAACGCTCTCGGATGAGAGTCTGCGCAAGCTCAAGCCGGCGCTCGAAGAGCTGGAAGCCTCGCTCGATCATCCTTCGATTCTCTTCGACATCCGCGATGTGACCGACTTCTCTGGCCTGAGCGCACGGTTTGTGCGGGAAATGGCACAATCCGACGAATGGAGTCGATGTCACGATGGACAGAGATCTCGTCGTGCGGTTGTCGTCTCGTCGACGGGGCTATACGGATTGGGGCGGCTCTACCAGCTGAGCACCGGATCATCCGAAGACGAATCGCTGAAGCTCTTCCGCGACGTGCGGGGTGCCCTTGAGTACGTCGGCTTCCTCGCTGAGTCCGAGAGCGAGACCGCCTCGGGCTCACCCGGCGCAGATCCTACGACCTAGTCCGGACTCGGCGAGCGGTAGTCGAGGGGCGGTTGCCGCTCTCCGACGAGCGGGCGGTAGACAAAGTCGAGGCCGACGCGCTCGCGCAGCTCGGCCTTCGCGGCTTCGAGCAGGTCGGGGCGGGTGTAGAGATCGATGGCCATCATCGAGAGCGTTTTCGCAGCATTGATCATGGCCTTGTTGCCGATCTCGGTTCCGCCGGCGGCGACTGCCTACATCGAGAGGAGCACACAACGGATGTCTCGATCTCTCGAATTTGCGAAGAGTCCGGTGTGTCGAGGAGCTCGCTATACGCGCGCTTTTCGGACCAGGACGCGATCATTCGCGTCGTTTACGCGGATTTTTGCGTTCGCGCTCGAGAGGTGATCCAGCGACTGGACGGTGAGTTCGTAGGGCTCAAGGCTCGGGGTGCGGGGTTCTCGGACCTGATCCGACTCTCGATCGAGCTTCATCGAGACTTCTATCACGGCGAATTGGGTCTCGTTCAGGCGATGCGGAAGCAGGAAGCGGTCGATGTCGTCATTCGCGAAGAGCGGGAAGCGCTGGACCGCGACATGATGACGTCGGCATTAGGCGTCTTCTTCAAGCACTTTCCCGCGTTCGAGAAGACGGATCTTCGCGCACGGATGGACGACGCGAGCCCCATGATCGTTGCGAGCTTCAGGAGCTTTCTGGATTTCCCGGATCAGCTGGGCGCGATCACGCCCGACGCGATCTCCAAGCTGACAGATCATCTGACGGCGCTGTTGATGCAGACTGTCTCTGCGCCGGAGCAGGTCGCCGATGTGAGACGCGATTCATCGAGATCGTTGGTCTGAAGCGAAGCTGAGCACGGCGATCGCGATCGGCCGGGGGAGCGCACCGGCGTGGAGAGCGGCGGGCTGCGGTGCGCGATCGGTCATTCTGGATACCTCTCTAGGAAATCGTCGCCTCTGTGAAGCCTGCAACAGAGCGCACCCGTTAGGCATCCGATTCTTTCTGGCACACGGATTTCAACAGAACCCGGAGATGCAGAATGGATGCTTTGAAGAGTTTCGTCCGATCGAATTCGAAAATACGCTGGATACAAAGTGCGGTCATCGTCTTCGCGACCTTCGGGATCGCGTCCCTGGCCGCGGCGGAGACCACGCTTCATACGCTGACGGGAAGCGGCTCACAAACGGTGACGGGGCCGGCCCTTACACTGGTCACCTTCGAGGGAGGAGACACAAGTCTCGATCTGACGGTCGCGGTGACGTCTTCGGTTGCGATCTTCTTCTCAGGGGAATGCACTGTCGCCGCTCCTGATGATACGACCTGGCTCGATGTCGATATTCGGGTCGATGGCGTCGCTTTGGCGCCGACGTCCGGGAATAACGCGTTCTGCACGTCCGAGTCGGCTTCGAGCCTGAGTCGTGGTTGGCATAGTGGCTCGGCGGATGCCGTCGGGACGCTGTCTCCCGGTGCGCACACGATTGATGTTTCCGCGGCGCTGATGAGCGCAACGAGTTCAGACCAATGGCGAATGGGTGAAACGACTCTGTTTGCCATCGTGATGGGAGAGGGAGCATGATCCGGATGAATTCTCGAACTGTCTTGCTCGCTTCGGCGTTCGCGCATCTCGCGATGCTTGCATGGGGCGTGACCTCGGCGCAGGCAGCACAGGACATCTCGACGCCTAGCATTACATCCTATCCCTTCGGCGGATGCCTCGATCCTGCTTATGCCGTGAGCTTTACCGGCACGGCGACAAACGACGACGACGGCAACGGCGCCGACTTCGTGAGCGCGGTCGTGTACGACGGGGCGCTCCATGTCGTGGACGTCTTCGATGGGGACATCAACGGGACCGTCGGTGACTTCATCGACTATTCGGTTCTTTCGGGTCTGACCTCGGGGCCGATCAAGGTTCGTGTTCACGATACGAGTTATGAAGTCGCCGCCCTGGGTGGCGACCTCGATTGGATGTCGACGTCGCCTGTGCTGGCGCAATTCGTCATCGATCCGCTGACGGATTTCCCGTCCTGTGCAGGCTCCCTCCCACCGGGACCCGAGATTCGACTTGAGGGGATCTCGAGTCCTGGCAACGTGATCTTGTACAGCGCCGGGACCACCATCGTGGACTCCACGACGGTCGATGTCCCTGAACACGCTCAGCTCGTTGTGAGTTATTCCGCGGAGTGTGCGGTGGAGGGGCCGATGTCGAGTTGGGTGGGAGTCGAATTGCTGGTCGACGGGGTCGCGATCAAGCCGACGAGTGGCTTCTACGCCCTGTGCGCCGGCAAGGGCACCAGCGGTCTCGATCAATGGTTCTCCGGTCGCGCGATCGGAGCCACGGTCGTATCTCCCGGGCGCCATACGGTCGAAGCACGAGGCAGCGGTCGCGGCGGGGCGCTCGGATGGTGGTGGGGGGATCGGACGATGGCGATCACCGTTCCCGAACCCGGTGCGAACATGATGCTCGCATTCGGGTTGTTGATGCTGCCCGTGTGCGCACGCTTCCGTTCTCGGAAACATCGCGGCACGTTCGGTTCGACTCTCTCGTCCTGTGCGCTCGCACTTTGCGTCGTGTCTGGCGTGGGAGCGGCAACCGAATCGCAAGCACAAACGATCGTCAGCTCCGAGACGCATGGTCTCGTGCAGAGCATCCCCTACAACGGGACGACACTGCTCGCACTCAACGAATTGGGATCGACGCGACATACGGTCTTCAATCCCACCTCTTGGAAACGCGTCCAGCTCACTTACACGGCGGAGTGTCAGGTTTTCTCGAACATTGCGACAAACACCTTTGTCGAGCTCGAGATCAGCGTGGACAATGTCGCGCTCGAACCGACGGGGACGGATTTCGCGTTCTGCACCTCCGATGGGATGGGAGGTGGAAACTGGGTGAGCGGATCGGTCACTGCGTTCGCCGACCTCGCGCCGAGTTCTGTGGTGAAGAATATCCGCGTTCGGGCTCGACTACGCGGAGCCGAACAAGGTGAGCAAGCCACGATCGACGACACTTCGCTGATCGTGCTCCAGACGCCGATCGCCGCGCCCTAGCGGTGGGTCAGTCACGGGTCAGGCCCTCCTTGCTCGGGAGGGCCTGGCCTCGGTGGTTCTCGCGTCGATCGTTTCAGCCCTTGAAGACGGAAACCTCAACTGCATCGGGGAGGTCCGAATACTCGACCGTCGCGGGTCGATGTTCGCTGTCATAGCGGCCGCAGGTTCGAACGTACTCGAGATACTCCGCGGGGTTGAAGGACTCACCTACGTTGTCCGCGACCACGATGCTGCCCGGACGAATGAGACTGTTCGTCTCGATCGCAATCAAGTCTCGCTTGTAGAGGTCCTTCCAGTGATCGAGAAAGATCACGTCGAAGGGGCCTTCGAGGTTCGGGATGCTGTCACCGGAATCGCCCTGAACGACCTCGACGCGGTCCGCGAACCCCGCGTGGGCGACGTTGCGCCGTGTGGCTTCGGCATGTTCCTCGCCGATCTCGAGGGAGACGACGCGACCGCCATCGACCACCTTCATGGCGAAAAGGATTGCCGAGTAGCCAACGAAGGCGCCTAACTCGAGCACGCTCGGGTTCGCCGGAGCGCGGTCGAAGACTTCGCGTACGAGCTCGCCCTTGTCCGGACCGATGTTGATCAGGAAGGCGATCTCCCGTGCGTAGTGATCCATCGCTGCGAGCACGCCCGCGGCGTCACCCGCCTCGACGTTCGCGGCGACGTAGTCGCTCACGCGGAGCGGTTCTTTCTCGATCTTCGTGATGAGGTCTGCGATGCCGGACATGTCTCTCAATACCTCCATGAACTCTCGTGGGCGAGGACGCTTGGGGAAGGCTAACCCAGCCCAGTCGTCGCGACAGGCGAGGGCGATCGGACTAATCGTCGTCGGCCGGCGCGACGAGAATCTTCGCCGCTTCCCCTGCGCAGAGCGCGCGAAAGCCCGCATCAAGCTCGTCGAGGTCGAGGGTCTGGCTGAGCAGGGGGCCTGCTCTCAGCCGCCCGTCCAGCATGAGATCCATTGTGATCGAGAATTCGTGATGGTGATGAGCCGTCGAGTTGTCGAGCAGAATTTCTTTCGTGATGCAGGCAATCGGGTCGAGTCGAACCCCTTCGCCGGATACCCCGATCAGCATGAAAGCCCCGCCCGGCCTAACCAGTTGGAATCCCGTATCCATCGCGGCCTGGCTGCCTGAACATTCGTAAACGAGGTCGACGCCTAAGCCGCCGGTCTGGTCGCGAATCCATGCGTCGGCTTCGGGGCCCGGGCATATGGCCTTCGTCGCACCGAGAGCCTCGGCAAGCGATCGCCGAGCAGCGTTGGGCTCAAGGACGAAGACTTCCCCCGCCCCCGCGATATGCGCGAGCTGCAGCGCGAAGAGTCCGATCGGTCCCGCGCCAAGAACGAGGACGCGGTCGCCGATCGTGGGAGAGCGCCGCCGGATCGCATGCAGTGCGACGGTCGCGGGCTCGACCATGGCGGCGTCGTCGATGGAGAGTGCATCGGGAACCGCAACGAGCGAGTCCGCAGGAACCGCAATCCGAGGCGCATAGCCGCCATGCGGGGGTGTCAGGGGATGGATGCCGTAGGCGAGCGCCATGATTGCCGCGCATCGATGAGCATGCCCCGCGCGACACTCGGCACATCGCCCGCAGGCGACCGGGACCGCCATCACAACGCGGTCTCCCTCTCGAAGCCCAATCGATGCCGCGCTGCCGTCATCGCTCGGCCCGAGCGCCATCACCGTCCCTGCCCATTCATGACCACAGAGAAAGGGCGCATAGGGATGGCCATCGCGATAGGCCGCGACGTCCGTTCCGCAGATCCCACAGCGATCGACACGAACGACCGCCGCACCGCGTGTGGGTTCGGGCTCCGGGAAGTCCTGGTACTCGATCGATTCCTGGCCTGTGATCAGTGCAGCTCGCATGGGGATATCCGTTTCGTCTGGTGGCGAGTAGACAGTCGACTCTTCGATGACTATTGGATCTCTATTGGATATAGCCGAGCGCCTTCAATCGTTTCACGGTCGTCGGATCAAGAGGGATCTGCTCGGCGTCCGGCATAGCAACTTCAGGAACTGATTTCGCACCGCCACGCAGCAAGTCGTCGAAGATCTCCCGTGTTTCAGCTTTCGTTCCCGCTTCGGATTTCCCGAGGATCAACAGGTCATTCTCTTCACCCGGGTCCTTGCGCGGAAGAAAGAGTGCCCGAGGTTGCGGGTCGTTGGGCCATCGTCCCGGCTGCGACAGTGCTTTGTATTGTTGGTGACGAACCGCGCGATGCGAAGGCGAATTCATCACGCCCTCAACGACGAGGTATCGATCCGCGAGACGGCCCTCGATCTCCGCAGGGGCGAGCCAGTCTCTCCCGAATACCGGGAACGAACTTTCGGCATCCACCTGCAGGTAGGTCGTGAGGGTCGGAAGCAAGTCCGCGATGCTCACCGGCGACTCGATCCGGTATCCCTCGCTCGAAGACACGCCGGGTAGGCGAGCCGCGAGAGGAATCGCCACTTCATCCTCGTAGAGTCCGTTGCCATGGTTGTCCCAGCCGCGCGCGAAGAGCGCCTCGCCATGATCCGAGACGACGATGATGGCGGTTCGATCATAGGCCTCGTGTGACTCGAACGCGGTCAGGAAGTCGCCGAGCGCCTGGTCGAATTGCTCGATTCCCTTGTCGTAGGCCCTTTCAAGGAGCGGCACAGTCGGCCGAATGCCGGCATGTGCAGCGAGCACTCCGCCTTCCAAGAAGACCTGTTCCGCGATCGCACGTTGGCCCGGCCGAGAGAGGGGAGTGTCATGTCGAGCGGGACTCTTGCTTGCGCGTTCTGCTTCATCTCGCGTGAGCGGGGGGTAGGGGCGATGGGTATCCATAAAGTGTAGATAGAGAAGGAAGCGATCCTCTGCGCCAAGCGCCTCGAGCCAATCGAGACCTTTCCTGCTGATGACTTCGCCGGGAACGTGCCAGCTAGCGAAGGAGTCGTCATAGGTTTCGAATCCCTGTGCGAAACCGAACTCATCCTTCATCCAGGGATTGCCAACGAATGCCGCCGTCTTGAATTCATTTCCTGAGAGAATTTCAGCAAGCGTGGTGAACTCGTCGCTCAAGACATCCGTTTTGAGGTCGAGGGAGGTCGTCCCCGATGGCCGCAGGGTGGGATGGGAAGTCATCCGATGTTGCGAGGGATAGAGTGAGGTGAAGAGCGTGGCCATCGACGGCTTGGTCCACGGGGCCGTGCTGTAGGCGACATCGAAGAGTAGATTCTCCCGAGCGAATGCATCGAAGTGGGGCGTCTGCGCGGGGCCCCCGTAGATGCCGACGCGGTCGCGACGCATCGTGTCGTTCACGATCAAGATTACGCTTGAGCGCTCAGGGCGGCCGTGCGCGCGAAGCTCGCTCGCTGCCAGCTCTTTGGTCGGGTCGGTGGGACATCCGAGAAGGCAGGCAAGGACGGCGAGGCTCAGGGTGAGACGCGGAGCGAAGGGCGCGGGGCGGTCTATTTCTTCGGCGGCTTGAGACGTCATCTCGGAGCAGGATACAGCACTCGACGCGCGCAGCTGGCCCGCGGGTAACGCGCTGCACTAACAGAAAGCCAAGTAGCGCAGTCGATTGACTTATGTTCGGATCCGGCGAAGCTATGAAGAACGCGCCCCGCCAATCAGGCGACTCCCTTGAGGCGCGCTCAAACCCCACAACGGTGTTCACGGCGAGCGAGTAGACCCAGATATGACTGTCATCGGAGCTGCGTCATGACTGCGATCGCGCCGCCTGATCGACGCTGGGTATTCGGGCCGATCCCGGACCTGCTCTTTGGCTGTGGGCTGGGCTACGCAGCGCTGATCGCGATCATCGCCTTCCTTCCCTTTGAGTTGCAGACGCTCGCGCTGGCCGGAACCGTAGGAAGCCTGGTGATCGGCGCACCGCACTACGGGGCGACCTTGATGCGCGTCTATCGCCGCGCGGAGGACCGACGCAAGTACCGGCTCTTCACGGTCTATCTGTCGCTCTTCGTGTGGCTTTGGTTTGGCGCGGGGCTCTATCACGTTGCGCTTGGGTCGGCGTTGATCACGCTCTATTTCACCTGGAGCCCCTATCACTACACAGGGCAGAACTACGGCCTCGCAGTGATGTTCTTGCGGCGCCGCGGAATCGCCTTCGATGACGCCACAAAGAAGTGGCTCTACGCGTCCTTCATGCTCTCCTTTGCACTCTCCTTCGTTTCGCTCCATCGACATATGGGCGGTGTCAGTACTGGCGGCGATTTCGCGGGGACGCCCTACTACTTCATTCACCTGGGAATTCCGCTCGGGGTGCAGACGACGGTCTTTGCTGGGCTGCTCGGTCTCTATGGGATTGCGACGGTCGTGGCCTTCGGGAAGCTGCTCAGTGTCGCTCGCCCGATCGATCTACTCCCCGTCGCGGCTCTAGTACTCGCGCAGGCGCTTTGGTTCAGCGTGCCGGAAACGTGGCTCTGGCTGACCGGGACGACGCTCTCGAGCCAGGGCGTAGGCTGGCTCTTTATCTGGGCGATACTAGGTCACTCGGTTCAGTATCTCTGGATCACCTCCTACTACGCGGTAGGGCGTGAGGGCGGTCGCAAGCGCTGGGCCTACCTCTTCTCAACGCTTGGCGCGGGCAGCGCGATCTGGACTCTGCCGGCACTCATCTTTTCGCCGCAGCTGTTCGGGACGCATCCGTATTCACTTGGCCTGTTCCTCATGATCACGGCCGGCGTCAATGTGCATCACTTCATTCTTGACGGCGCGATTTGGAAGCTGAGAGATACGGGTGTTGGGGCAGTACTTCTCGCCGAAGCGGCGCCGGAGTCGAAGCCAGGGCATCGGACTCAAGAGCCGAACTGGCTTGGGCCCCTGGGCTGGGCGCTGGCCGGCGCATTTACCTTGCTTTCGCTTTACGGTGCAGCAGAAGACATCCGCTGGGAGCAGGCGTTCTACGGGACGAAGACCGATCAAGCACGCAGCTCAGCGGCTCGACTTACTTTGATCGGCCGAGCCGACCCGCGGTTTGCACTCACGGATGCAAGAGCGGCCGCCGCTGCGGGTGATGTCGAGGAAGCGGAGAAGGCCTACCAGCAAAGTCTCGACCTGTACCCGACGGCGGAAGCCTACTTCGGTGTGGCAGCGCTTCGTGAGCAGGAAGGCAATTGGAGCGCTTCCCGTGAAGCCCTGCAAAACAGTCTCTCGATCAATGATCAGCACGCCGGCGCGCACCGTATGCTCGGGCGTTCCTTCATTCGCGAAGGAGACTTTGATCAGGGAATCGTGCACTTGAGCCGAGCCGCGCAATTGGTCAAGGACCCACGGCCGATTCAGAAAGAGATCGTCGCGGCACGTGCGCGGAAAAGTCGTATGGCCCGGTAGTAGGCGATTCTGATTCGACCCCGAAGAACCCGCACAGCTCGCTCCCTATTTGACGAAGAGGAGGTATCGAAATGCCCATTACCTACACACCCACGACCGGCGTCATCGTGACCGGGGCCGGTTCTGGAATCGGCCGCGCCTGCGCGCACGCTCTCGCAGAGGTCGATCGTCCCATCGGAGTCTGGGACCTCGACGAAGCCGCGGCTCAGGCCACTGCGAAGGCGGTCGCTGAGACCTTTGGCATCGAGACCTTTGCGGTCGGGATCGATGTTCGCGAGACCTCGCGCTTTCCGGAGGCGATCGCCGAAACGAGGCAGGCGCTCGGCACGATCGGGGGCCTGGTTCATTGTGCGGGCGTCTCTCATCCCGTTCCGGTCGACGGTCTCGATGAAGAGGCGTGGGATCTTGTCCTCGACATCAACCTTCGTTCGCAAGCCATGCTTGTGCGTGCGTTGCTCGAAGATCTTCGAGGGAATGCTGAGTCCGCCGTCGTGGGGATCGCGTCGATCAATGCGATTCTCGGTAATGAAGCGAACCCGGCGTACGGTGCATCCAAATCCGGACTGCTCGGCCTAACGCGATCCCTGGCCGATCGCCTCGCTCGCGACGGTGTGCGGGTGAATGCCGTTTGCCCTGGTTACATCGATACACCGATGCTGGCCCCGGCCTTCGAGAACGCGCCGGGCCTCCGCGAGCACATGGAACGCCAAACGATGCTTGAGCGGCTCGCTCAGCCTGAGGAGATTGCGACGGTCGTTCGCTTCCTCATGTCCTCGGACGCGCGATACATCACAGCGGAACATATCGTCGTCGACGGAGGGGCGACGCGTTCTCAGCGGTAGTGTTTGGAGTGGCCCTCGAAAACGAAAAAGCCGGTCCGTCCCGAAGGACGAACCGGCGTTGTACAGGGCTCGGGATCGGTTCTCGTTAGAGGTCCGCGCAGAGATCCTCGCCCGTCTGGGGTACGACGAAGCAGGCGCGTGAGCCCTCGTTGTCGTTGATGACGACGCCGTCGCCGAAGGGCATGCCATCGAAGGTACCGCTCACGGTACCCGTCAGGCCGTCCGGGGTGAGCCGCAGAGCGACCCGCGCATCGATGACGCCGTCCTCGAGAGGAAGAGCATCACGTTCGGCGCGAAGCACAACCAGCGCTGCCCGGGCTTCCTCCCGCGCATCGAGTGCCAAGTCGACTGCCCGCTGTGCACCACTGACGAGGACCGCGACTTCATCGTAGCTGGCCTGCAGTCGATTGACGCCGGCCTGGGCAATGCTGACCGCACCCTGAGCGACGGCGACCGCAGCTTCGATGACCGGCACTGCTGCGGTCTTCCAGCTGACGCAGGCCGCAACCCGTGCGAGACACACCGCGTCGTACCATCGGCAGCTGCCGCAGTTCTTGTTGCGAGCCGTGTCGAGCTCGTCTCGCTTCTGCGCAAGCCAGTTCTGCGCCGAGCGAAGGCCGGCACGTTCATCTTCGAGTGCATCCGACTCTTGTTCGAGCATCGCCTGATAGTCGCGCAGCTGCTCAAGGTTTACGGAGTAGTCCGCTTGGGCAAAGGCCTCGGCCTCTTCCATTTCAGCGATCTGTCCCGCGATGTCGATCACCTGCTCGACCGGTGCATAGCGGTAGGGCAGTCGGGCATTGGCGACGCCTTCGAGCCAGGCGCCTTCGCTCGAGAACGAACCTTCAAGGCCATAGCCGTAGTTCGGGGTTTCGTAGCGGCCCCAATGTCGGAAGGCATCGATGGTCAGCTGCTTGCCGTAATTCGAGAGCGAGACTCCACCGATCTCACTCGTGGTTTCGATCAGGAGATCAAACTCTGCATCATTCGAAGTGGGGAGGATGAGCCGGAAGAGACTGTCCGAGGTGTAGGTCACGTCGGGATGAAACGATTCGATCCGGCCTTCGGAGGTGAACTCGAGCTGTCGCGCATTGATCTCAAAGACAGTCTGCCCGACGGCAAGCGCGCTCGCAGAGACTCCATGAACCGCAGCCATTCGCGCTGCATCGATTTCGACGCGCTCTTCCGTCGCGCCGCGGAAGAAGTTGTCGCCTTCCTCGGGACCGAAGTAGAAGACCGAAGCGGCTCGCTCGCCGGGCATGGTCAGCCAGCCATTGGCTGCGTCGTCGACGGGGGTCAGGTCGGGTATGTCGAGCGAAAGCCAGACTTCCTTGCGCTCGTTCGCGGTTCCCATTCCCGTCTTCGAGGAGATGACCGTGACAGGCATCGGCTCGCCGTCGCCGGCAATCGTGAGGTCGAGGTCAACGCCGAACTTGATCGGGAGGACGATATCCGGGTCGAGGTCGACGTCGATGACGCGAATGCGATCCCGGGAATTTTCGTCGGAGCTGCCGAAGACGAAGGCGCCATTCTCGTCCGGGTCCTCGTCGGTCAGGATGAGGCCCTCGAGGCGAAGGTCGAGAATGGGGACGAGCGGGGCGAGGTCGAGGCTGCCCCAGAAGACCGTGTCGGCCTGGACTTCGGGAAGCACTTCTTGAATGGCCGGGGGAACCGACGGACTGAAGGGAATGCGTCCGCCGAGGGAGATGCCATAGCCCGCGCCGATCGAAGTGACGTCGGCACCCAGGCCTCGACGTGTGATCGCCGGAATAATGACGTCTTCGTCGCGGCCCACATAGATGAAGGGATCGACCGGATCGAGGATCAGTCGCCAGTTGTCGAGACCGACGCCGAGCTGGAGCTCGCCAATCCAGACGTCGAAGTCGGCCTGGAGGATCCCGTCCTGAGAGAAGAGGACATAGTAGGCGTCGGCGTAGACCGGGACCTCGATCTCGAGTTCAGCGCCGAGAACCGTCTCGACGTTCACGCGGGCAGGCAAGATCGAATTCGGCGATCCGGCGAGGTCGCCGATCGAATAGTCAGGGGAGAGGGAGGTCCCGAGCATGCCGGCGCCGGGATCGACGACGAGATCCGCTTCGCCAAGGATCACACCCCCTTCCGGCGTCAAGATCTGAGCATCGCCCCAGACGTGATAGAACCCGGCCTGAAGCGGGATGATGTCTTCACCGGCCGCCTCGAGCGAAACACCGGGGACAACCTGAAGTGTGCAAAAGCCGCCGTTACAGCTCAGCGGATTCGGGTCTGAGACGAGAGCGCCGGGGCCCGGCTCTCGGCCTAACAGCTCGAGAAAAATGGCGAAGTCGGGAACACCGACGAAGCCGTCACCACTGAAGTCCGCGTCGCCGTCGAAGCGCTGGAAGACGTTGATGAAGGGGGTGAAGTCGAGGATCGAAACGAAGCCGTCGTTGTTCAGGTCGGCATCACATCGATTGCCGAAACCATCCGAGTCCGTGTCGATCTGGGACGGATTGTGGACGAAGAGGCAGTTGTCCTCGCGGTCGTCGATCCCATCGGAGTCGCGGTCGGCCGCGAAGGCGGCCGGCGTCGCGATCAGCATCGCGAGGGTTGTGAGGATAATTCTTCGGAACTTCATGATTAACTTCTTTCTCTTTCCTGGGCGGGGCCACCGAATCGGGGTGGCTCTCGCAGCGCATGGCGAAGTCGTTCGCCGTTCATGAAAGAGAAGGCGGGAAATCCATCGAAACGGGGCACGATTGAGGAGAAAAACCGGCATTTCCCCGCCGGGCGAAGGGCGGACGCCCGCGACGACTCTGCGATGGCCCGAAAATCTCGTGTCACGTTTGGGCTTGTCTCCGCACTATCCCCTTGATTTCGCAGCGAATTTTCCGTGCCCGACAGGTGGGCCGGGGACGCTGCGAACAAGTTGGCCCCGTCGCGTAGGCGCAGAGGCTGTGCTGCGGGATTCCTTCTCGCGCTCAAAGGAGGTGGCTGTGATGGACTCTCTTGGACATTGGAAGTTCGACGTCGTGGCGCGACTCGCGCTCGCAGGACTCTTGGCATTGATGGTGGGCTGTCCGCGAACGGATCAGGCCCAGTACGAAGAACTCGAGGTCGGTGAAGCGACGTTTCGCAACTCGACCTCCCAATCGACGCTTTGGCTTGGCGGCTGCAACGCCTTTGAGCAGCAGCGACTGCTCAATGGTGAGTGGATCAGCCAGGGGGGCGACATTCCGTGTCTTTGGGAAGGGCTTGCGAGCCCGCTTGCGCCGGGTGATGTCCGCGTCGACTCCTTTACCGCGCGCAGTGCCGGAACGTGGCGCCTTTCCTATCCGGTGGGCTTCGGTTGCCGACCCGATCAACCGCTCCATCCCGTTCACTGCAGCCATGTGACCCAACTGACGACGAATACCTTCGACGTCGGAACACCGGATCCGGACGAGGCTTTCTGCTTTGACTCGGGTGGCTTCTGGGACTTGGCATCCTGCGGAGACTACACGTGCGGTACGCGGCAATTCTGCGCGGCGGTCATTCCCGGTTGCGATTGTGGGCCTAACGCAAATTTCGTGTCCGGCGTAGGTTGTGTCGATGATCCGAGTTGCGACGAAGTAGAGCCCGATCCACAGGCGCTCTGCGAGGACACTGGTGGCTTCTGGGATCCCCTTTCCTGTGGTGACTACAGCTGCGGCAATCGACCCGTTTGCCGAGCCATCATCCCCGGCTGCAATTGCGGGCCCACGGGTGTCTTTGATGAGGTCGTGGGTTGTGTGGATGTCCCCTGTGGCGCGCCGCAGGGCTAGTCCGATGAAGCCCGTCTCAGTTGTCCGCCAATCGGATCAGGCCGTTCGTGACGGTGAGCTCCTCGCGGAAAGGGACGAGCGGGTCGCCTTCGATGTCGTGAAAGGACCATCGATGTGAACCGCCGGCGAGGGTCAGGATGTGCGCTCGACCGGCCGCAAGGTCGAGCTGCCATCCGACCTCGCTGCGCGCAAAGAAGCGCGGTGCGACCTCGGGGGCTGCCCGTGAAAAGAGGAGGGCGCGATCTTCTGTCTCGATCGTCTCGAGGGGAGCCTGGAGCGCGCTTCGAAGAACGCTCCTCCAATAGGGTCGGCTCGCGGGCCATTCGCGGAGGATCTCACGGGACTGCGGCGTGAAGAGAGTGACGTCGACGTCGGCAGTCTCAAGCTTCATCCATTCGATGAAACGCGCCCAGGTCAGCTCAGGCGTCGCGGCTGCGGCCAAGCCTCGACGTTGATCGGGAGTGAGTGGGGTGAAGAACGATTCAACTTCGGGGGTGCGGGTCGCTCTGGCGCCGCCGCCTGCATAGTCGTTCGACGATGCGCGCACCAACGCGGGGGCATCGTCCGCGCGGGCTCGGGCGAGGTCGCTGCGAAGCGATTCACGGATCACCCGAATCGCGAGCCGAAGCCCGAAGGCGGTCTGGTCGCGGTGCGCGAGGGGCAGGATCTGTTCGCGCAGGAGGGCGCCGAGCAATGCATCGGAAAGCGCGGGTTCGAGTGCCTGGCTGCATTCGATCGAACCGAATTCCTGGTTGAGGTCGAGGACGATGCGCAGCCGCCGCTCCTTGGTCGCTGATTGTGGGACGAGTGGGGCCTCTGCGTCCGGGATACTTCCGAGATGGACTTCGGCCTGAACGTCGAACTCCCGTTCGAGAAGCTCGATTTGCTGCAAGAGCTGCTCGCGTTCTTCTCTTACTAAATGCCCCGTTGGATCATGGAGCGAAGCCGTCCGCCGCGCGGCGTCAGGCATTCCGGTATCGCTCTGTGATGTTAGTTCTCGACCGAACAAGGATAGCCCGGGAATACGCGCACTCCCTTCGAGTGCCTCTACGCGAGCCTCATGTTGGTTACGAAGCAGGGCGACCCGGTTGGCGATGCCCTCGACCCGGTCGTTGATCGCGCGCCGCTCATCCGCGGGAAGCGCCTGCAACTCCGAGATCGAAAGAAGAGGGCCGGCAAGCAGCGTCGCACGCTCAAGCTGGGCGGCGATCTTCGCCTCGTGATGGAGGTGTTCCCTTGCGAGCTCGTCTTCGAGACGCGACTTCTCCCATTGGGCGGCGCCCAAATAGAGAGCCCCGAGCATGCCGGCGACGGCGAGGGTCCGCAGGGCGTAGCCGGCGAGTCCGGGGCGCCGGGCGCGTTTCATCTTTACGAGCTCGGCGGCGACGTCTGCTGCGCTGCGTGGTCGATGCTCCGGCGCTTTCTCAAGCAGCGCGCGCACAAGCCTGGCGACATCCGGAGGAAGACGTTCGATTCCATCGGGCTGCGCAGTACGGATCCGGATCAGGCGATCCCGCAGGCTCGAGGCTGCGAAGGGTTCGTCTCCCGTCCACATGCGGATGATGACGGCGCCCAGCGCGAAGAGATCACTGCGCTCGTCGACGGCGCCGGAGCCAATCTGCTCGGGAGCGAGTCCATGCGTACTGCCCTCGATGACGGATTCTTCGCCTTGTCGGCTTGGGTCGTCGATTAGGTGGATCAAGCCAAAGTCCGTGAGCTTCGGCCCCTGCCCAATCGGCAGGAGGATGTTGGACGGTTTAACATCCCGATGGACGAGGCCCCGTTCGTGAAGTGCAGTGAGGCCCTTCGCGACGGCGATCGCCACACTGAGCGCTTCCGTTCTTGGGAGCGGCCCGGTTCGGCGAATGCGGTCTTCGAGTGACTCGCCGATCACGCGCTCCATCACGTAGTAGGCGACTCGGGAAGCGGGACCCTCTTCGGCAAGGGAGGCGGTTCCGGCATCGAGAATCGTCACGACGTTCGGGTGGAAGATCGGACTCGCGGCGCGCATCTCGCGCTCGAACCGTTCTTCTGGGCGAATGCTCGCATCGGTTGAGGCGAGAAGCGCCGGGTTGATCACCTTGACGGCGACATCGCGCTCCAGTTGCGGGTCGTATGCATGGTAGACGACGCCCATTCCGCCCCGGCCCAGCTCTCCGCGAACGGTGTAGCGGCCGATGGTCTGGGGGAGGTCGAGCAAGGCGCGAATCGCGTGATCCCGAATCGCGGCGCGTCGGTTTGGATCGAGGGAGTTCGTCATGGCGTCGATTCCAGTTCGAGCTTCCGAATGCGCAGAGATCGCGCCCAGGAGTCGAGGTGTTGGTGTCTTGGGGAGGAACCGATGGGCCCGCTCGAGAGGATGGACTGGAGTGTTTCGGTCGCCCGCTGCAGGCGTTTGCGACTGGTCGCGACTCGAATGCCGAGAAGCGTCGCGATCTCTTCGTGACGCAATCCATCGATCTCGTGAAGCTCAAACGTGATCGCTTGATCGTCGGGCAAACGTTCGAGTGCGCATAACAGCTGGGTGGCGCGCTCTGTTCTGATCAGGAGAGATTCTGGGCCGGGCGCGGGCTCCGCAGCATTGGTCGTCTCGCTGAGATGAATGCGAACGCGGCTTCTTTCGAGGAGGACATACCGGGCAATCGCGAAGAGCCATGTCCGGGCGGTCGATTCTCCGCGAAAGCTCGAAGCGCGCCTGAGAGCGCGTGCGAAGACCTCTTGGAGTAAGTCTTCCGCTTCGACAGCACCCGTTCGCCGGGCCATGAACGCGAAAATTTCGTCGCTGTGAAGATCGAAGAGCTCGGCGGCGGCGCCACAGTCTCTCTGTGCGATCCGATTGAGGAGTTCCGCGTCTCTCTTGTGCTGGTCCTTCATTGCTCGTTCTCCCGCCACCATTCGAGTGCGGTGTGCAGTAAGTCGCGAAGCTGGGCGCGGGCGATTTCGAGGGCGCTGCCCAGCGCTTCGCGAAACGTTCGTTCGGGGCGTGGCTGATCGAAGTCCGGGCCCTGCATTGAGTAGTTGGGGCCGGACTGCCGGAGTGCGGATGGACGTAGAGTCGCGGTCGCATGGTCTGTGGTGCCCATTGCGAGGCCGGACGCGGGTGGTCCTTGTCCCTCCTCTATCCTTCCTTCGCTCGCGTGGTCCCCTTCGGCGTTCGGGGAATCAACGGCTTGCTTCTTAGCTTCATAGGTCGTCGGGATCCGGGGATGCTTCACCCGTTTGATCGCGCGCGACTCACTCGGAGTGGGTGCGGTCGCGAATGCGCTGACCGGATCGCTCGACCCACGTGGTTTCGCGAAGGGCGGCGGCACAGTGACGTGATTGGGAGTCGGCCCGAAAATCTTCGCTCGATCCCTCGAATCACTTCTCGACAAGTTCGCATCGGAAGGGGGCGGGGCGCTTGCGAGCCCAGCAGCACCGCCGGCGTAAGCGTCTATTGGAGAGGGTTTCCTGTCGGGCTGGATGGTCTCGATCGCAGCCGTCGGTCGCTCGCGATCCGGCATTCGCGTGTTGTCGCGCCGGGTCTTCGGATTGGGCTTGGTCGGGTGATCATCGGTCGTCACCAAGTTCTTGTTCTGCGTGTCTTCGGTCGCAGGCTCTCGGGATTTCAGAATGTCGCGATCGCGCGCAACCCGGAGCAGGGCTTCTTCATAGGAGAGGACGGCGCCCGGGTCGAATTGATCGCCGAAAACGGGCGGGCCTGCGCGGGCGCTGTCGTCGTAGCGGACCCAATGCACTGCGACGCCACCCGGTTGGGCACTGAGCCATTCCGCGGCCGTCATGGGGGAGAAGGGCGGGCCTTCGGTCAGGCCCTCGCTGTGCGCGCGAAGCCGAGCGGATTCTCTTCCGCCCGGGATCGGTAGAGCGTATTCGATGTCGAGGGATAGGCGGCCTGCACCCAGATCCTGAAATGTGTTCACTCGGAACCAACTATCGCCGTCCGCGTAGATACCCGGCGCGATCGGTTCATCATCGCTTTCAATCTTCAGCACCAGGTAGAAGTCGCTCTTCGTATCAATGATGAGATCGATCGACCGTCCATCACCCGAGAGGCTCGCATTCATGATGTCGGGATCGAAGGTGTTCCAGACCGTGTATGCGGAGCGAGAGTGGCCGCTACTCGCGAGTTCCTCTGGGCTGAAAATCGGGAGATGTTCGAGGACGTAGTCGTTGGCATCACCGTCGTCGGCGGATCGTTCTTGGAGTATCGAGACGACGTTAGGTGTGGGCGGGGATCCAGCCGGTAGGTGCGCGCCCGTTTCCGTGAGCAGGGCCGCTTCGACGACGAGGGAGTCGATGGCGTTCGCGGCGGTGTCCGATTCCTGTGCGTCGCATACGGACGCCGCCCCGAATGCGAAGACGCAGGCGAAAATTGCCCATGAACGGGCTGTGCGGATTCGCCATTGCTCAAGCGACCCCGACAGTGCCGGGCTGTGTAAGGCGTTGAGATTCAAAGCGCTTGCCTCGCCTCCGGTCCCGGGGAGCTATCCAAGACGTCACCGGTGCCGTGGATCCACTATATCCCGGGAACGATCGCGGGAGGCTGGCTTATGCGCGCGGTCTGTCGATTTATCGCTGTTCTCGCCCGTGTTTTCCTTTGTGACTTTCCGGCGGGAATTTTCTTCGATTCGAGGTCACGTTTCGGAGTGAACTCGCACTAACGTACGAGCGGTTCTGAGCCGTGCTCAGTCTTCGCCCGCCCCAGCGGGATCGGGGGCATCGAGCCGAGCGACGAACGCGGTCACGTTATCCATCCCGCCGGCCTGATTGGCGGCATCGATCATCCAGGCGACGATCGCGTAGGGGTCACGGGATCGTTCGGAAAGTCTTTGCAGCTCATCGTCTTCGAGCATTCCCGTCAATCCGTCTGAGCAGAGCAGGAAGAGATCACCGGCCTGGAGATCGATCTCTTGGAGTTCAGGCTCCACACTTTCGGCGGCGCCGAGCGCTCGATCGATCTGGTTTCGTTGCGGATGCGTTCGCGCCGTTTCCTCGTCGATCACGCCGTCTTTGACCCAGCGTGCGACCATGGAATGATCCTCGGTGAGCGGCTCGAAGCACCCCTTCCGAAGTCGGTAGAGGCGACTATCTCCGACGTGGGCGATTGCGGCGGTTCCGTTTGGCTGCAGAAGCAGAGCGACGGCGGTCGTTCCCATTCCCCGAAGCATCGAATCGCGTTCGCCGAGTCGATGAATCTCGCGATTGGCGCGTACGAGGGCGGTTCGGAGTCGCTCGGTCGCGTCGCCGGATTGGCTTCGGATCAGCTTGCCCAGGGTACCGACGGCCATCTGACTGGCGACTTCACCGCCGCGATGACCGCCCATGCCATCGGCGACGACGAGCAGAATCTCGTCCCGCTCCTCGTCATCGAAACGATCGAAGGCGTCTTGATTGGCTTTGCGCACCCGACCGACATGGGTCGATCCGGCGATGCCCAAAGAAAACCCAGCCCACATCTGCCGGCCTTCGTCATCGACTACGCGTGCCATCAAACGGCTCCAAAGTCGCCGCCTTCCCGCGCGAATCGGTGCGAGTGGAGGCGCGACGTTCGCAGCGTAGCAATGATGGCTCGATTCGATGAGACCATCTAGGCGAATTTGGATTCGCGGGGAGGTGGGGCTGGTTGGCGACTTTACACACGGGTCGGTTTTGCGGGACCTAGCGCGCCCTCTTCTGGGAGTGATACGTCAGCGCCATCGTGATACACATCGCAAGTTGATCCATCGCGACCGCCTCGTCAGCTTCAAAGACGATGGCCCGATTCCCCTCGAACGCGAAGTAGTCCCCGAACAGCTCTCGGTATCTCTCGATCAGGTTCGTTTGGCAATGGACGTACATCGCGTAGCGCGTCGGTGTCGAGGGTTTCCAGCCAATCCGGATCGTCGTTCCACTCTTCGGCTTATTCGTGAGGTAGGCGGGCTCACCCCACTTGAGAGACTCTTCGATTTCGCCGACGCCCTCGGTTGACGCCGCGGTTTCAAGGATCAGGTGGCGAAGTGCAAGCAGCTTGCGCCGTATTCGAGTCGGGTACCCATCGAATACCGAGGCCACATCGACGTTCTCGATCTTCCTTCGCTTCATCTCACCTCCTCCGTGAAGTGACGAGCGTGTCGGGAGCATTGCACTCGGAGGCTCGGATCAAACCGTCTTGATCCCCACATAGGTCTCCGCGGAGCGCAGCACCGCGATTCGGTGGACCAGTCGGCGCCCCTCGAAGTCGTTCACGGCGTAGTGCTGCACGGCCTGCTGGTCCCACATGAGTAGGTCGCCTTCCTGCCACGAATGCCGAAATCCGAACTCGGGTTTTTGCATGTGGGCCATCAGGAGGCGCAGGATCGCGTCGGCTTCGATCGGGGGCAGCCCCTCGATGAATCGTGTGTAGGTCTGGTTGATCGTCAGCCACTTCCGACCCGTGACGGGATGGGTCCGAACGAGGGGATGCGAGTGAAGCAGGCCCTTCACCAGGGCCTCGCCCATCTGCTGGGCGAGGGGGATGCCAGCTCGCCAACCCATTTCGTAGAGGTGGCCGTAGTCGTGGATGGAATTCAGATCGTCGATCAGCACCTTCATTTTTTCCGAGAGCGCATCGTAGGCAGCGGCGGTACTTCGAAACGCCGTGTCGCCGCCGGATTCCGGAATGATCTTGCCGTGCAAGAGGTTCACGAGCGGAGGTTCCGCGAGGAAGGTTTCATCCGCGTGCCAGGAGTCCGCTCGATGGCCCTCGTCGGAATCGACGATGGTGATATGCGAGGCGTTGTCGTCGACGGCGAATTGGTCCGTCGCGTGCTGCTCGAGTTCGCCGAAATGAAGCGCGATCTGCACGTGCTGTTCGGGCGTCATATCGATCGCAGACATCGAGATGACCTGATTTGCGTAGAGGGCCGCAGCGATCTCTTCGAGAGTCGACTCGGTCAGCGGCTTCGAAAAATCGACGCCCTCGACGCGCGCGCCTAACAATCCACCCTGCTTCTTGATGACCAGACTCAAAACCGACTCTCCATTGCTGTCAATTTCCGATGTTTCCCGTCCGAACTCTAACCGACTCGGAGGGTACTTTTCCCTTGGGTGCGCGGACATAGCGCTATCATCGGGGCCGCATACCTCAAGTGTGCGGATCCAGGACCCAGTGTCGAGGACGAAGGAAGCCCATTTTATGGCGACAGGCGGTGTACAGGAACTCCCCGAAGGACCCATCGATATCGTGGGAGACGTGCACGGTGAGTACGACGCGCTGGTGAGCCTTCTGAAGAAGCTCGGCTACGACGATCTGGGGCGCCACAGCGAGAAGCGACGCCTGGTCTTCGTGGGTGACCTGATCGACCGCGGGCCCGATAGCCCGGCGGTCCTCCGCGCAGTCAAGCGGATGGTCGACGCGGGCTTCGCTCAATGTGTCGCGGGCAATCATGAAATCAATGCGATTCGCGACCAGGCCGAGAAGGACCGGTCAGGAGAGGGCTGGTGGTACGGCCGGGACGAATCGGTCTACAAATCGGTCCTCGTCGATCCCCGCGAGAAGGAAGAATCGTTTCTTCCCTTTCTGCGAAGCTTGCCGGGAGCGCTCGAGCATGGAGATCTTCGCGTGGTCCACGCCTGCTGGCACGAGTCTTCGATCGACCGGATGCGCGATGCCTCGAGCGTGATCGATGCGTTCCATCGTGAGGCCGAAGCGAACCAGCAGAATCTCAAGGAACTCGGCCGAGCACTTCGGGAGCGAGCCCGTGCCGAGAACTTTGAATGGACCCGGATCAAGAACGAGGATGTGAAGCTTGAACTGATTCCTGAACTCGCGGCCTACGATGAAGCCAATCAGATGGGCAACGCGATCAAGGTCGCGACTTCGGGCGTCGAGCGCGCTGCCCGCGACAGCTACTGGGCCTCGGGCAAGTGGCGCATGGTCGAACGCGTTCCCTGGTGGGAAGAGTACGAGGGGCCGCCGGTCGTCGTCGGCCACTATTGGCGTCGATACGACCCGACGAGCAGTTCCGCGCAGACGAAGCGAAACGCGGACCTCTTTGGCGCCGCGCCGCCGCACGCGACGTTAGGCCCGGCGGGCCAGGTAATGTGCATCGACTATTCGGTCGGGATGAGATTCCTCGAGCGGAAGAGGACTTCGGGCGCGCCGCCTGAGCGCTTCGATGCATGCCTTGGGGCGCTTCGGCTTCCGGAGTGGCAGCTCGTTTTTGATGATGGGCGTCCGGGCTTCGAGGTTGAGCGCCCGCGCTAGCGGAGCAGCGTCGCAGCGGTGAATCGGCGCAGAACCGGCCCCGCTGGTCTGCCGCAGCCTCTGAGAAGGGTCGGGTCAGCGCACCGGGTCGAGTCGGAAGAACCACGTGTCCGCACTCGGATCGGGGCTCCCGCCGTACTTCCGCTGTCCGCTTTCCTTCAGTCGGGCTCGAAGGCTCTCGTCTTCGATCTTCGTGAGATGGCGGGGATATCGCTTGCCGTCGACGCGAAGAACAGCGGCCGGATCATCGAGTGCCTTTTCGTGCCAGGTCTTGAAGGGCGGGAAGCCGAGGCTGGCGCCGATATAGGCCTGGCCATCCACAACGTGGATCCAGGTTTTTCGCGAGCGCCCGGCAGATTCGAATTCAACCGCCTCGCGGTCGGTGAGAAAGGTCCAATCGCTCGGTCCCTCCATCACGATCTCTCCGCTTGAGAAGGGGCCGCCGGGAAGCATCTCGACGAGCGGGCCATCCGAGAAGCGGGTGGCAATGAGGAGCAGGACGACGAGTGCGGCAATCGCGCCAAGTGCGATTCCGATGATCTTGGCGAACTTCTGCATGGGATTCTCCGGTTTGGGGGAGGCGCCGCGTTGTCCGACCAATCGGGTTCGGTGATGAGCGGGCTTCGCGAACACATTGACGTTTTTATTAAGGAATGTCAATCTGTCCGAGATGTCAGCGAGCGAGAACCCCAAACGAGACGCGATCCTGGTGGCCGCGGCGACCGTGTTCAGGCGATACGGGTATCGCCGCACGTCGATGGAAGACATCGCGAAGGAGACGGGGGTTTCGCGTCCCTCCGTTTACTCGTACTTCAAGAACAAGGACGAGGTTTTCCGGAGCCTCTCCCAGCAGCTGCATGAGAACGCGCTCTTCGAGAGCAAGCGGAGGCTCGAAGCAGACGCAGAGAAGACGCCGCTCGAAGAGCGGCTCGGAGGTGCACTGGCCGCGAAGCTCGGCGGCGTGACGACCTTCGGCGATGAGTCGCCGCACGGCAATGAAATCTGCGACGAAGCCAATCGACTCTGTGGTGACATCGTGCTGGATGCGAGTTCGCGCTTTCAGTCGATGTTGACGACGGCGTTCCGAAAGGCCGATCGCGACGGAGAGATCTCGCTTGGCGGCGAAAGACCAACTCCGCAGGCTGCCGCGGAGCTCCTTAATCTCGGAGCCTATGGCTTGATTCGCGGGGCTGAGGACTCGATCACCTTCTATAAGCGCCTGGGGCGGTTCGTGAAGATCTATGTCGCGGGGCTCCGGTGACGGAGGCGATTCTCTTGTACGCCGAACCCCGTACTCGTTTCGATCGTAGAGAGGCCGCGCGTTGGATCCTGTCAGTCAGGGCGCTCTAGGCGCAGCGGCCGCGCTTGTGGTCGCGAAGCCTGATCAGGCGCGAGCCGTTGCGATCGTCGGCGCACTCGCCGGAATGGCGCCCGATCTCGACGTATTCATTCGCTCTTCCTCTGATCCGCTCCTCTTCCTTGAGTACCACCGCCAATTCACCCATGCCCTGGCGTTCATTCCAGTGGGCGCCTTGATCTGTGCTTTGGCGGTCTGGCCCTTTGTGCGCCGGCGCTTGACGTCGAGAGGGGTCTACGGTGCATGCCTTTTGGGCTACGGGTCCCACGGTTTGCTCGATGCCTGTACTTCCTACGGCACGCAACTTTTCTGGCCGTTCACTGACGATCGGATCGCTTGGAATAGCGTGTCGGTCGTTGATCCGCTGTTTACGATTCCACTCCTCTTGATCATCGCCGTGGCGATTATGCGCCCCGCGCTTCGCTCGGCTCGATGGGCACTCGTCTGGGCGTTGGCGTACCTGATGCTTGGGATTGTGCAGCGCGAGCGCGCTGAGTCTTCGGGCCTGCAATGGGCTGCGACCCGGGGGCATGCGCCGGTCGAACTCGTAGCGAAGCCCAGCTTCGGGAACCTGTTGCTTTGGAAGACCTACTACGAGCACGACGGGGCCTACTACGTCGATGCGGTGCGTTTGGGATTTACGAAGAAGGTCTTCCCCGGAGCACACGTCGCGAAGTTCGACTCGGCTCGAGATCTGCCCTGGCTTTCGGCCGATAGCCAGCAGGCTCGCGACATCGAACGCTTCCGGTGGTTCTCGAGCGACTCTATGGCGCTCGATCCGAGCGATCCCGAACGCGTGATCGATGTTCGGTATTCGATGGTGCCCAACCAGGTCGAGGCGCTATGGGGCATCGAGTTGAAGCCGGGAGCCGCCCCGGATACTCACGCGGGCTTCTTCGCGGAGCGGCGTCCGAGTGAGGCGCAGCGTCGGGAGCTGATTCGAATGCTGACGGACTGAGGTTGGGCGGTCGGAAGCGAGCGCGCTGGCCGTAGCGCGTCACATCGAGGATGCTCTTCGCAACCCAAGGAGCACCCCATGCGCATTTTGAAGATCATCGTCGCAATACTGGCTCTCGCCCTCCCCATCGTTCTGATTGCGGCGCCGATCGGACCGCTCCCCGGCCTATGGATTGGCGGGACGGAAACGCCCGCGCCCAGCATCTGGCAGGACACGTCCGGCGTCGACGAGATCCGCCTGAAAGCACCGGGTGCGATTCCGCGGGTCGTGATCATCTGGGTCGTCGACTTCGAGGGCGAGCTTTATGTCCTCGGGATGAAGAGCAGCGGATGGACGGGGATGATCGGGGAGGGCGGTCCGGTCGAGGTTCGGATCGGTAACGAAACCTACGCCGTGCGTGCGACCCCGGTCGTCGAACGCGCTGAGGAAGTCTATACGGCCTATCTCGCGAAGTATGAGCCGAACTATCCCGAGCTCGTCGCGAGTTTTCCCTCGATCGAAGAAGGACGCGAGACGGCGGTCATCTTCAAGCTCGACCGGGGCACTTCGCGTTAGTTACGGCGCCGTCCCTTGCCGACCGCGACCAGCGCTCCCAGGAGGAGTAGGCCGGCGGCAGGCCCGATCGACGGGACTTGTGGCACGGGGGAGAGCTCGACGTCGAAGTTGTCGAGGGCGACGTGCGGAAAGCCCGTATAGAAGAAGATTTCGCGGAGTTGGGTGAACTCTGGCGGTAGGTCGCATGTGACGAACGTGGTTGCTGCTCCGTCGAAGAAGCAGCGATGGGTGACTTGAGGTGCGGTCCATTCCTGGAAGCGTCCGTAGAAGAGGATGCTGCCACTCGCGAAGTTGGTGAAGCGTCCCCGTACGACATCGACCGAGCGGAAATCGAAAAGTTGGCCGTCGGGTCGGTAGACATGTGCGGTATACGTGGTGTTGGTCGCATAGATCGCGGTCGATCCTGCGAAGCTCGGATGGAGCGAGCCATAGGTTCGCCAGGCTTCGGGCGGGGCTGCCGATAGAAAGATCCGGTAGTCGTCCTGGTTATACGTCGTACTCTGGAGGACTTCCTGATCGTCGGCGTGTGCCCAGGATTCGAAGTCGAGCACGACCGCGACGGCAGGTGAACCCGCGAGAAGAACGAGCATCGCCGTGATCCAGGGGGCGAGGGTGCCTCTTCGTCGGGATCCCCGGTCGATCAGCGTGAGCCCGCGGCTTGTCCGAACCTTTGACTGGAACATGTCCCCCCCCCGATCGATCGACTCGTCGATCTTAGGGTAGCGCCGTGAACCTGTCGGATTCATGGAAGGGTTCCGCTACGGTCCTTCGCGTTCTTATGCCGAAACGACTCCTCCGTATTCTCGCTGTTTTGCTGCTGGTGCTCCTTGTCATCATCGGTGTCGCGCTCTCGCTTTTCCGATACGCGAGCTCCATGGATCCGATCGAGCATCTCTACGCGGACAACTGTGCGGTTTGTCATGGAGAGCAGCTCGAAGGATTGGCCCAGGGGCCTCCGCTCGTCGGAAACCGACTCGTGCGTGGAGAGTCCGTCTCGGAGCTGATCGAAACCATACGCGCGGGCGCACCGGCGCGGGGAATGCCTGCCTGGGGCGCGGTCCTCAGCGAAGATGAGATCAAGAGCGTCGCGCTCTATGTCGCCGAGCGCCGAAGCGGTCGGCGCTTCATCGACATGCGAAACGATATGCCGCTTGTCGTTCCGGATGGAATCCTCGAAACACAAACCCATGCGCTGCGTCTCGAGACGGTCGCCGCGGACCTTGCGCCGCTTCCCTTTTCGATCGCGCCGATGCCAAACGGCGACATCCTCTTAACGGAGAAAACCGGAGGGCTCGTCCTTGTTCATCCGGACGGGACGCGAACCGAGGTGCGCGATTCGCCTCGTGGCTTCGAGAACAGCTTTGAGCTCGTTTCCCTGGGTGTGGGTCTCGGCTGGCTTCTCGATGTTGCGCTTCATCCCGACTTCGCTGAGAACGGCTGGATCTATGTTCATTTCACCGAGCGCTGTGAAGACTGCAATCCGCTAGGTCTGACGACCTCCATGAACAAGCTCGTGCGGGGGCGAATTCGGGGGGGCGCCTGGATCGATGAAGAAACGATCTGGCAGGCGGATCGAGATGCGTACAGCGTGACGCCCGACCTGGGGGCGGGCGGCCGGTTGACCTTCGACCCGGATGGCTATGTGTTCATGAGCATCGGCATGAAGGGTCTGTCGAATTACGACGGCATCCAGGATCTTGCAATGCCGTACGGAAAGATCCTCCGAGTCCATGACGACGGTCGAATTCCTGACGACAATCCCTTCGTCGGGACTCCCGGCGCGTTGCCCGCAATCTGGAGTTACGGCCATCGTAGTCCCCAGGGCCTCGAGTTCGATGTGCAGACGGGGAAGCTCTGGGAGACCGAGATGGGGCCTCGCGGCGGGGATGAGGTGAACCTCATCCAGCCGGGCCGGAACTACGGATGGCCGCTTTACTCTCTGGGGCAGGACTACGACGGAACGCCTGTCGAATACGGGAAGAACCTCGGGATCGAGTTCGACCTCGCGGATATTGAGCAGCCGATCGCGGACTTCACGCCGGCGCCCGCAATCTCGAGCTTCGTGATCTACGACGGTGACGCCTTCTCAAGCTGGCGCCGATCCTTCCTGGTCGGGTCGCTGAAGGGGAATGAGCTCTACCGGGTCGTGATCGAGGGCGATCGCCATGTAAGTACCGAGGTGTTGGTTCGAGATCTCGGCCGGATCCGCGATGTCGAAGTTGAGGCGGGCGGGGCGATCTTGCTTCTGCTCGAACATGATAGCGGCGGTCAGATCGTACGAATGCGCCCGGCGGATGGGGAGACCCGGCTCGACTAGCGCGTGAGAGGATTGAATTCTTTCGGGTAGCCCGCTGATCAATCTCGCAAATTGCGATCGAAGAGCGAATGGAGTCGCGCCCAATGTCGTTCTGCGGACGGCTTGTCGAAGACGCCACCACGTGTCGGAAAGGCAAATCCGTGATGGGTCCCGGGATACCACTCGACGCGTCCCCGCGTGCCTGCGTCTGCGATCGCCTCTTCGACGCGCGCGATCATCTCGGGTGGCGCGTACTCGTCGGTCTCGGCCGCGGCGACATAGATTTCGCCCTTGGTAGCAGGGAAACCCAGGTGCGGTGAGTCGTCCGCATCGACGGCCAGACGCACGCCATAAATTGAAGCGGCACATCGCACGCGATCGGGATAGGCGTTCGCAACGACGAGCGAGAAGGGCCCGCTCATGCAGTACCCCACGCATCCGATCCGATCGGCATCCGCATCGGGGGCATCGATGACATGATCGATCATCGCCTGGGTATCGCTCACGACCATTGCATTCGAAAGCTTGTTCATCAGCGCAAACATCTCGTCGCGATTCGAACCGGTCTTGAAGTCGAGCTTGAAGTCATCGGCCCAGCGGTAGTACAGGTTCGGAAGGACGACATAGTAACCGGCGGTCGCGATACGACGGGCCATGTCATGCAGTTCTTCGCGCTTTCCGGGGGCGTCCATATAGAAGAAGACGACCGGGAACGGCCCGCCTTCATCCGGACGCGTCGTGAAGGCGCTCATCGTTCCGTCGGCTGTCTCAAGCGGAATTTCGGCTTCGATCATCGGTTCAATCCTTGGTCTGGCCCGGGTTTATGGATCGGCGAAGCATAACGCGATGCGAACGAGCGAGAGGGGCGTCGTCGGTGGTGTGGAGGTGGGACGCAGCGCGGCCTAAAGAAGGTCGGACACCTTGTCGACTTCAGCCGGATCGATCGAGGTGGGGATCAGGATGAGTTCGTGGGCGCCCGTGTCTTCTATGGACGAGACGAGATCGCGAAACTGCTGAGCGGAACCTCTAAAGCCGGCATTCGCCACCATGGCCTGCCGCGCTTCGGGTTCGACCCAATTGAAATAACGCGTCAGGTGCGTCGCCGCCTGCTCGTCAGCGCGGTCTCCAATGGCAAACCAGAGAGCCGTATTGAGTTCGGGTTCTTCCGCGCGTCCCGCTTCTTTCCAGGCGCTCCGCGTGAGCGCGAAGGCGGCTTCAACTTCTTGTGCGGATGCACTGATCGTCATTCCGCTCAGGCCGGCGGCCCATTTTGCGGCACTCGCCATGGCCTTGGGACCCATCGCACCGGTCAGGAGCGGCGGCCCCCCGTCTTGCACGGGAAAGGGCTCCACGGGGCGAAGCGTATCGGGAACGGTGATCTCGCCACTCCAGGTCTTCTTCATGATCTCGACGTGGGACTCGAGCACTTTGATGCGCTTCTGGTCCGTCGAGACACCGATCGCGCGATAGTCCTCAGCGCGACCTCCCGTACCGACGCCGACCTTCAAGCGCCCGCCCGAAAGCACGTCGACGGTGGCCAGTTGTTTTGCGGTGAGAACCGGGTTGTGCATCGAGAGAATCAGCACGGTCGTGACGAGGTCGACGCGCTCTGTCAGAACGGCGCATGCCCCAAGTGTCGTCATGAGCTCGGGGTTGGGAAAGCAGATCCGCTCGCCAAGAGCGAGGCTGCTGTACGGACCCTGATCGATGCGCTGGGCCCACTCGATGAGGGTCTCGCGTGTCCAGCCCGGCTCGGTTACTGGCAACGTCATTCCGATCTTCATTTCGATCTCCTGAGTAGGTGGGTGAGCACAGCGACCGTCGCGCGATCTGGACCGGGCGAAGGTAGGAGATCTTGTCTCCGCGTCGACGTTCGCGAGGAGTGACAGAGTTGGTCTTTCTCGCGCCGGATTATGCGGCAGACCGGCCAATCAAACATTACGTAGATCCTGTAGAGTGCAGGCATGAACAGCGAACCCAGCCCGACCGACGACGCTCCGGTCTCGATGGCGACAATCGGCATCTACGCTGCTCCGGTCGGGGCTGTGTTCTTTTCGTCCTTCCTGATCTCGACCTTCTTTATGAAGTTCGCGACGGATTATTTGCTGATCGCGCCCGCGACCGCGGGAATGATTTTGCTGATCGGGCAGGGTTGGGATGCTCTGAATGATCCGCCGATCGGGCATCTCAGCGACCGAACCCGCACCCGATGGGGGCGTCGCAGGCCCTGGATCTTCGCTTCAGCGATTCCGCTCGCACTCTGCACAGTCGCGCTCTGGTCACCACCTGGGTGGCTCGACGATGCGCAGATCGTCGCTTGGACGCTCGTCGTTTTTCTGCTCTACCGCACGTTCTACTCGACGTTCCGCGTCCCGCATCTCGCGCTGGGCGCCGAAATTTCCCGCGGCTATCACGATCGAACACGCGTCTTCGGCGGTTCGCAGTTCGTCGAAACGATCGGCTTGCTAGGCGCGACGATCACGATCGGAATCGTCGAGAACGCGATCGATCCGCGTGAGACGATGGCCCGGATTTCGATCGTGATGGCTGTCGCGATTGTCGCCTTCGTGCTGGGCGCGACCGCATACATCCGTGAACCCATTTCGCATCAGAAGCCGGACAAGAGTGGGTCGTTCGGGGTCTTCGCGGACGTTCTTCGAAACCCCCATGCTCGGATCCTGCTCTTCGTCTTCCTGCTCGAGTAGATCGGACAAACGTTGGTGCTCGGGTCGATGCCCTATTTCTCCGATTGGGTTCTTCGGACGCCCGGGCAGACAGCAACGTATATGGGCGCGGTCGTCATCCCTATGCTCGTGACGATTCCCGCCTGGATCCGACTGTCCCGTCGCTTCGGGAAAAAGCAGGTCTGGCTAATTTCGATGTGCGTGCGTGCCGTGTTGCTCGCGAATATCGGGTTCATCGGCGAAGGGGATGTCGCCCTCATTATTGGCCTGGGTGCGACGGTCGGGGTTTCGGCTGCTTGTGGGACGGTGATCGGCCCGTCGCTGAAAGCCGACATCGTGGACTGGGACGAGGCGCGTAGTGGTGCGCGCCGCGAAGGGGCCTACTTCTCTACGTGGAATTTCGCGCAGAAGGGGGCGGGCGCTCTCGGCGGCTGGCTTCTCGGAGTTTCGCTCGCTTACTACGGGTATGATGCGCAATCGGTCGAGCAGTCTGCGGACACGATCTTCGGCATTCAGTTCGCTTTCGCCTACGCCCCAGTCATCTTGACGATTCTGAGTGCAGGACTGCTTTGGCGCTTCTCGCTTGATGAACGAGCGCATAGCGAGGCGATTCAAGCCGCGCAGGCCGACTGATCGCCCGCGTACTCACGATTCTCGGCCGAGTGGTTCGGCGGCGAGAGGGGCGTTCGCGGCCGCTTACGTCTCGTTAGCTGACCGCGAGTCTTTGCGGATCGGAAAGTTCTGTCCTGAGCTGGAGCAGGGCGGAGCCTAACAGAGAGTTAGTTTTCATCAGCAGCTTTCAGCTGATTGACTCATTGGCGACATGATGGGACGTTGTCTTCCTCTACTACGAGGGAGGCAATCGTCGTGTCGGAAAGACTTGTTGTTAGTCAAAGGTTGAGCGGTTTCTTGGGACCGCTCGTGATGGCAATTTTCGCCAGTGAAGCAGCAGCGATCGATTTGAATATGGATGGTGAATCCGACACGGTCGTGACTCACACATTCGTTTCACGGCTGGTCGAGATCCAGTCGATTGCGGGTGTTGATTTGGCGGCCGCGCCCATCGCCCTCGACGAAGAGTTCTCTATTTCGGTGTCGATCAACGTTGACGCTCCCGCGAATCAAAACCCGGAACTCATGCTCGGAGGTGTCGAGTATCGTGCCCAGGCGTTTTCGCTCAGTCTTTCTGGAGAGACGATTCCCCTTCCGATGAATCCATTCTCGGGAATGGCGGTCTTCAATGACCTTCCCATCCTGCCGCTCCCGAATTTGACTCGAGATCTCGTTCGCGCGGAGAATGAGCCGGGCACATTGGATCTACTTTTTGGTCCCCTTTTTCTCGCCACTTCTTTCGGAGGGGCGACAGAGGACATCATCGATCGACAGCTCATCGAGCTCGGAATCGTTGGTTTATACGAAGTCGGTGTAGCGGGGTTTCTCGACGACTTCTCGATTCCGATCGAGCCGATCGCGGGCGATGGCGCCGAAGGAAATAGTCAGGTCTTTATCGACGGCTATCTGCTGTCGGGTGAGATCGTGGGGGCTTCCGTTTCCGTGATCCCCGAACCTTCGACGAGCTTGCTGTTGGCTCTTGGGCTGGGCGTTCTGTCAAGGCGAGATCGTGAGACAAGGGGAGCCGATTCAGCAGCGCTTCCACGATTTCGTTCGCGCTGATCCTGCTCGTTAGGAACATCAGAGGCTCGTTCACAGGTTGATCTCTTCGCGCCTGCTATCATGCGGACAACCCCTCATTGTGCCGTGATCAGATCGACCTTCGACCTCTAGTCGAGGACGACCGAAGTCGACTGAACTTGCGGGTGGAGGGGCCATCTTGGCCAAGAGCAAGGGAGCATCGACCGACCGACCATCCATCGAGGGTGTTTCCGACGGCGAATCAGCCGCAGCGAGTCGTTCCGATATGCCGCAGAGCAGACGCGGTCTCGATCGGATCTTTCTGCCCGCCGTGGTTCTCGTCATGGTGACCGCGGTATGGGTGGCCAACCGCTCTGGCGAAGAAGAGGCCTCTTTGCCTGTTCCGGACTTCAGCATGCCGGGCATCGAACTCGAGATTCCTTTCGAGATGCCCTACAAGATGGTCCGCTTCAAACGCCATGAGGCACAGCACCCCGATTTGGATCTCCGGCACGGCCAGATCTACGACGCCGATGGCAAGAGCACCGAGCTCGTGATCGTCGAAGTCCGCGATTCGCTTCTCGCGAGCTCCGCTCGGGATGAGTCCGATATCGAAACGGAAGTCAGTCGTATCGCGATTCGCTAGGGACGGAGTCCGGTTCCATCGCTCGGATTCTGCCGACCGCACATGGGGCGCAGTCCGGTAGTGCAATCCCGAGCCGAGCAAGCGAGCCGAAGCCTACCGATTCGTCGTGATCCGCTTCGCCAGTCCCGACCCCAGGATCTCCGCCGCTTCGCTCACCATCTCTTCGAGGATGTCGGCAGCGGGGCGTCGCTTCGTGAGCATTCCTGCGGTCTGACCGGCTGCGTTCATCAGAAGCTCTTGGCGGCCCGCTTCGCGGATTGAATGGGTCAGGTCCCGAATCAGCACTCCTTGGGCCCCCATTGGCAGCGCGGGCATGCCTTCGCGTTCCCACGCTTCGATCAGGGGATTGGAAACGTTGCGCATGGTCTTGCCGCTATAGAGTCTCGTAACGATCGTGTCTTCAGCGGCGGCGGCGAGAATGCGATCCTTCTGCAGGTCGGGCTGGTTCGCTTCGTTGGAAACGAGGAATGCGGTTCCGCACCAGGCAGCGGCCGCGCCAGTAGCGATCACGCCGGCAAGCGCTCGGCCGCTTGCGATGCCGCCTGCCGCGATGACCGGGGTCGGCGCGGCGGCGTCCATCACTTGCGGGAGGAGGGCGAGGGTTCCGATTCGGCCCGTATGGCCGCCGGCTTCGGTTCCCTGCGCGACGACATAATCCGCGCCGTCCGCGGCAACTTGTTGTGCCGCGCGAACCGTTCCGACTAACGAGAGAATCGTCACGCCGTTCGCCTTGAGTTCGTCGGCGAAGGGACCGGGCGTGCCCAGGCCGGAAGCGAAAACGGGAACGCCTTCTTCGATGATGACCTCGATCTGTGACCCCGCCCAGCTCTTGCCGGGTTCGATCCACGAACCCATGACCTCTTCCTCGTCGGGTGCGTCGACTAACTCGATTTCGAGGTCAGCGGCGATTCGGGCGATCGCGTCCAGGTATTCCTTAGGGAGCTTGTCGCGACCGGGAGCCGACGGGACAGCTTCGCGCCCTTTCGGGAATAGGAAGTTGGGGGACAGAAGGAGGTCCACGCCGAAGGGCTTATCCGTCAGCGACTTGATCTTTCGGATCTCCGCGCGCAGGGCATCGGGTGAAAACGAGACCCCGCCCAATACACCGAGTCCACCGGCATTCGACACCGCGGCGACGAGCTCTCCAGTCGCGACGGGATCACCGGTCCCCGCGACGGGTCCCATGCCGGCCAGAATGACGGGGTAGTCGACGCCAACGCGATCGCAGAATTCGGTTCGAAGGATGGGGCGAGTCATTGGGCTTCCTCTTTCTTCGGGCGTATGGGGCTTGTTGCCGGGGGCTTCGACTCTATCTTTGGATGCATTGTTCAGTCAAGCGAGCGACATCTCCACGAGGCAATCATTTTCGCTCGACCGCTCGAGGCCCACCCCATTGTTAGGCGATGCTATCTGAAGGGGACTCGCGGCCGAGGAGAAAAGCCGAATGAAGATCGGACTGTTTGGAATCAATACGGGGGTTTGTGACAACCCGGGAACCATCGCCCGTGTGGCGAAAGCGGCGGAGGATGCGGGTTTTGAGAGTGTCTGGACAGCCGAACACATCGTGCTTCCCGACCCTCAGGTCCCACCCTCGCCGGTTCCGCCAGGGACTGTTCTGATCGATCCCGCGGCTGCGTTGTCCTTCGTTGCCGCCCATACGGCGACGATTCGCCTCGCGACGGGCATTATCATTCTGCCTCAACGCAATCCGGTCGAACTCGCGAAGGAACTCGCGAGCGTAGACCTGCTCTCGGACGGGCGCCTCATCTTCGGATGCGGTGTGGGCTATCTGGAATTGGAATACGCGGCGCTCGGGGCGAGCTTCGCAAGCCGAGGTGCGCTCGCGGATGAGTACATCGATGTCCTACGAGCCCTCTGGTCGCAGTCTTCGCCGCGATTCTCGGGGCCGACCGTAGAGTTCGAAGGGGTCGATGCCTATCCGCGACCCGTACAGAAGCCGCACCCGCCAATCGTGATCGGAGGAAGTAGTCCCGCCGCGTTCCGCCGGGTCGTCGCGCGTGGGAATGGCTGGTACGGGGCAGCCACGCCCGAGGAAGTTCCGGGGGTGTTCGAGCAGATTGAGAAGGCCAGGCAAGAGGTCGAGCGGCCTTCGGATCTGGGCGAGATCGAGATCAGCATTATGGGAATGATGGACGTCGATTTCGAGGCAGTGCTTCGTTATGCGGACCTTGGCATCGATCGCGTCACTTTGCTGATGTCGGGATCGACTGAGGACGAGGTCCTCCGCTCGATCGAAGTGCAGGGCGAGACCATAGTGAGGAAGCTCTCATGATGGATGCTGCTCGGACTTCGCGAGAGCGTCGCGACCGCGCCGGCTCCGTGCTGCGAGCATGATCACGCCAGACAGGAGTCCGAGTCCGAATCCGGGTTCCGGCACATACTCCTCGATGCGCAGGGACACGCCGCCTCGATTGTCGAGGTTGAGCAGGTCCTCGACGGAGAAGTCGACGCGTTGGTCCGTCGTTAGGTTCAGCACGAAGGCCTTCGTCGTGAGGCCATTGAAGGCTTCCTGCGCCGACCCGTAGAGGGGGACCTGACCAAATACCGCGCCCGGATCGATCTCGGGATCGATCTGAACCTCCGTTCCCCACGCGCCGGTTTCGTCGGGCGACCATCCAGTGTGAAGCGCGAGCGGGTCGTCGTCGGGAGACACGATCGTGATCAGATAGTCACCGGCAGCAAGCCGAGTGCACAGCCCATGGGACTCACTCGCGGGGCTTCCAAAGCGATTCGCGTCGAGATTGATAATTCTCGGAAGGACGGGAACACCGCAGCCTGCGATCTCCTCGATCTCGCTCGCGACGAGCCGGCGCTTGAAGAATTTTACGTCGTTGATCAGGCCTTCGAACCCACTCGTCGTCGTGGCGTCGCCCAACGCATAGCCGCCGCCGAGGGTGACCGGGTCGGGATCGCTCGGGTTCCCAGGCTGCATCCCTATTGCGGAGAATCCGGGATTCATGAAGTGCGAGTCGACCTCAAGGCCGTCGACATAGAGCGTGAGATAGCTGGTCTTGGTGTCGCGAACGAGTGCGATGTGGTGCGGTTCGCCATCATCGAGGGGCGTGCTGCCGACGACCGACTCAATTGGAGCGCTAGGGGCCCAGGCTCGCTGGGCGCCATAGGCATAGCCGTTCGAGTCGAGCATAAGGATGAAGGTGGAGGGGTTGGTTCCGCCACCGTTATTCGTGCCGCCCCAGTCGTAGAGCATCGCGATTCGATTGCCTTCGCCGCGGGTGACGCCGTCGCTCTGGATCCAAGCGTCGATCGTGAAGGAATCGTCGAAGTAGAGGTCGTGAGACGTGCCCGAAACGATGCTCGGGAGCTCGACGCGCTGCCCGTCGCTGCCATCGAACTCGAATGCCGTCCCCATTAGGCCGGCGGATCCGGAGGGATAGCCGACGCCTCCGTGCGCGGTCCCGTGGCCTTCGCCCCAGCTGTCGAAGCCCGCGTCGGCGCCCTGGTAGCGAGCGACGAGGGCGTCGTTCTCGACGGTCGGGTCGGCGATCGGGGCGCAGACAGCCTGGACGGACAGGAACCAGTTTCCGCTTGTCGCTCGCGCGTCCGCCTGCCAACCGACGGGCAGACCACCCGGAGCACCGTCCTTCGGGCGACTCTGTTTCATCGCAACGTTCGTCTCGTCGCCCGAAATGAAAGCGCCGCCCGAGATCGGCCAGGTGCCCGACGGGCAGTTGACGACCGCCGACTTGTTGTCGAAGCCGTCCGAGTCGGTTGAGCTGGAGACGATTTCGAAGCCGCTGACGCTCGTGCAGAGCGCGTGGGCTTCGACCGTCCACGCGCTCGCAGAGACCGGATTTTCGAAGTCGGAGGCACTGCCGCGAAAGCCCTGATCCCCACTCGTGAGTTTCGGTGTCGAGCTGATCATCGCGATGTTCTGTTCGGGGCCGACGATATCCATCCCGCCTCCAAGACTGAAGAGACCCTCGTCACACGCCACCGTCGCCATTTTGTACGCGGCGGTCGTTGAGGGCGAGATCAACTCGGAAGTCACCGTGAGACCCGGGACCTCGCCGCAGATCACGTCGACGCGCATCGACCAGTCCGCGCCCGTCGGGACGATCTCTCGCGCCTTTCCGTACCAGCTCGTCGGGAGGCCGGTGCCGACGACCGGTTTGCTCCAGACGACCGCCAGATTCCCGTTAGGCCCGATCGGCTCAACGCCGCCGCTGAGTGCGAAGCTGCCCGCAGGGCAGGAGACGATGCGGCTCTGGGTGGTCGCGCTCGACGAAATCGTCGTCTCGGAGACGACCGTGTAGTTGCGAACGGAGGCGGTGGGCCGTGCATGCCGGGACAGGCGGATGTACTCGAGTTCGCTGCTCGACGATTGCTGGTTCGAAAGGTCACCGAAGCGGAGAATGTTATTCAGGCCCGGAAGCACCGGTCGAGCCGTGGGCTGGATCAGCGTTTCAACACCCTCGACGAACACGATCGTGCGGTCGGCCTCGACGCGAATGCGGTAGTTCTTGAAGCTGCCAGTTGACGTATTGAACGCGTGGTCTTCGAGGCCAAATCCGGAAAATCGATCGAGCATCAAGAAGCTGGTCGACATCGCGAATTTGATGGCGTTCGTATGATCGTCCACAAGCTGAACACCGAACCCGGCGTCGGGGAAGATGCCCGGCTCCGGAGCCTCCGGGTGCGTGCCGGTCGCGGCGAGGATTCGCACCCGGAATTCAATTTCGAGGACTTCGCGCTCGAAGTCGATCTCGGGAAGTGCAAGCTCGTACCATTGGGAGTTCTGCGCGTCGTTATTGATGCCCTCGGTCCCTCCCTGAATGAGTGCACCCCCGGCGACGAGGTAGTTCCCCTCGTCGAGTCCGTCAAAGGGGGCAGGGTCGCTTGTCTGGATCATCCATCCCTGCGCGCTCGGGAGCGTTCCGAAGGATGCGTCGTAGCCGACCTCCCAGGACTGGGCTGAGGCGGTGGTCGTGACCAGCGCGACGATCGTAGCCAGAAGGGCAATGCGCAGAAGTTGAGGGTCTTGCCCAAGCTCGTCCCGCGTGATTCGTTTCGACATTCTCGACTCCTCATGGGCGCGTGATCGAAGTGCGCCTCGAATGAGAGAAGTCTATGAATGAGGATGAGGCGGTTCTGTGAAGGGCTTCACGCAGGTCGGTATTTCGAACACGCGCGCTCGCTGATGTCCTCAGCGACCCGGCGGCGCGTTCGCATAGCACGGATTCCAAGGGCCTGAAGCAGACCGAGCAGAGCAGCAGCAGCGGGCCATGTCAGAAACGGGACCGCCGGTGGGGCATTGGGAATATTGGGGTCTGTGCCCGCAATGACTTCGTCCCCGTCGCCGACGCCGTCTCCGTCTGAGTCGACGACGAGCGGGTTGCTACCCGTATTCGTCGGGCTCACGAAGGTCCCCGTCCCTGTCTCGACGACATCAAGCAGGTTGTCATTGTCATCGTCGAAGTCTTCGGTGAAGCCCATCGCCGCTTGACAGCCAGGTCCGCAGCCGGGCGTCAGGGTGTCGGGGAGGCCATCTCCGTCGGTATCGGTCTGACCGCCCGCTCGAAGTGGGAAGTCGTCGAGAATATCTGGGGTGCCATCGAGATCGCTGTCTACGTTAGGCCCTTCACAGGCATCGCCGATCCCGTTCGCGTTCTGATCCGTTTGGTCCGGATTCGGGAAGTTTGGGCAGTTATCTTCGGTCGTAGCGATGCCGTCGTTGTCGGTGTCGGGGTCGCAGGCGTTTCCGATTCCGTCGGTATCGAAGTCGAATTGGTTGCCATTCGGGAGGCCGACGCAGTTGTCCACCGTGTCGACGATCCCGTCTCCATCTTCATCATCGTCGCAGGCCGCCCCGAGTCCGTCCCCGTCCGCATCAAGCTGCGTCGAGTTCGGGATGCTCGGGCAATTGTCAGTAGCGTCATCGACACCGTCGTTGTCGGTATCGAAGTCGCAGACATTGCCGACGCCATCCTGATCGCCATCTACCTGGAGCGGATTTGGGACCCACGGGCAGTTGTCCGCGAGGTTCGGGAAGCCGTCGCCATCCGCATCCGGATCGCATTCGTCGCCAACGCCGTCGCTATCGAAATCAGGCTGGTTGGGGCCGCCGGGACCGATCAGACTTCCGCTCGGAACGAAGGGACAGAGATCGATGGTGTCGAGGAATAGATCGTTGTCGTCATTCAGATCACAGGCGTCGCCGAAATCATCGTCGTCGTTGTTGGCTTGGCTGGCGTTCGGTTGATCGATGCAATTGTCGATGGAGTCGAGAATGCCGTCCCCATCGGTGTCGGTTGGATCCGCAAGCGTGAGATCTGCGAAGACGCTGTAGTGACCGGTCGCAGACCAATGCTGCGCGAGGGGGGCCGTCCGGAAGGGAAGAGCCGAAGTCGCCGCTTGATCGAAGAGCTGGGGCGCGGGGATCGTTCCGAAGATTTCATCGAGTGCTGCGTCGAGGTCCTCTTCGAAGAGCGAGAGTACGGCGTTGTGAAGTGCGCTACCGCAGGGGTCGGGCGCAATCGCGTCGTAGACGGCCTCGAGTGGACAGCCCGCGAAGCCGATCGCTTCAAAGAGGCCAACCCAATTCGCGCCGCCGCGAGTTGATTCGAGGTAGGGGTCGCCGTCGATGGCAGAAAAGCTGAAATTGACATCGCCGCCCATATGATCGACGAGCATGCGGAGCCAAACGCGACCGTTCCCGTCGGTGATGGTTAGGCGGAGGTGCGGGACAAGAAGCTGGAGGGGGGCCTGATCAGTCGCCCAGTCAAAGGGCATCCAAGTGAAGGGTGTGACGATGGGTGTGATGGCGATCGAGACGCTTTCATCTCCGATTTCCGCGAAGAGCGGGAACCAATCGTCGAGCTCCTTTCCGACCATCGGGAACGGGGCCGCGGGGGGCAGGCCTTGGGGCGGGGCGATGCCGAGATCCGCGTATGTCGGTGCGGCGGTCAGGTTAAAGAGCACATTCGACTGGATGCCGAGCAGGCGGTTCAAGTAGCGCGTCGTGATCGTTTGCTGGATGTGGTAGGGCGTGCCGCCGGGCGTCACGCCGGCATCGTGCGTGATGGCGAGGGGGATGCTGTGGTCGTAGAGCTGAGACGGCGGCGGCGGGGTCGGGACGATTGCCGCGAAATCGAAGGACTGCTGAAGGGTGAGTCCGTGGGTCGGGTTCGTCTCGACGTCGATAAAGGCGAGGTCTGCGTCGTAGCCAGGGAAGGTCGAGAACCCAGTTTCGAACGGGATGAGCAGGTCGTCGAGGAGGTCGTCCTGGCCCTTCCCGCCGAGGGGCGTTTGCCAGGCCCCTTCGAGAAGCGTGATGAGGTCCGGGTAGAACTCGGCGAGCAGATTGTGCGCCTCGTTCTGAAGTGTCAGCGATAGGCTTTGGTCCGAGCAGACCGTGTTTGGGGGGACCGCCGTGCCTACGCCGGTCAGCATAAGGTTGTTGTCCCCGTTGTCGCTGACCGTGATGCGTTCGTCGTTGAACGCGTCGATCGAGATGCCAAGCGGCTCGGGGTTGGTTGTGAAGGGGAGGTTCGGGAAGTCGGGGTCGCACGTTGAGCACGCGGTTGCTGCAGTGATCTGCGCATCCCGACAGATGAGTGCGTCGACGAGCTCGGGAACCGAATCGACGTCTTCGCGCGTCACGACTTCGCTTGGGCGAGGGGGCAGGCAAGGGAGGTTGCCTTCGACATAGTTGATGGTGAAGTCATCGAGCCGGACGTCAGCGAGCGCCCCGATTCCGGAGAACGTGACGTCAGAGTCGATCGTGTCCGATTGGGTCGATGATATCGAGAGGTCGATCGCGGCGAGCTCAGTCACCGTTTCGTCTGTCAGCGTTGCTTCCAGGCCATCGATGCAGACCTCGAAATGCTGTTTGCGCGGAATTTGTTGCACGCAGATTAAGTCCTTCGCGACGCAGGCGGTGGCGCACGTCACGGCGGCCGCCAGGTTGGATGCGCAGAAGGCAAGAACGGGCGGCGAGTTCGGGCTGGAGCAGATTTCGTCGAGAAACTTCCAGGAACCAAATTGGATCTGGGCCTCCGTGAGCGCCGCTCCGTATGCAGAGGTCTCGGCAAACTCGGGAAACGTATTCAACGGAAGGCAGACCGAACTTGAAAGCGGGGCCGTGCGGGTCGGGTTGATCTCGTCGAGCTCGACGTCCAGCTGATCGTTGAGAGCTTGGAGCGATGGATAAGGCAGGGGCTCGGTGTGTGTGATTTCGAGGCGGTCGAAACCGGCGGGGGTAATTTGGTGAACGAGTGGGTCGTCGAGGACGGCTCCCCATGATTCTGCTTCCACGAGTCGGCCATCGATGACTGTGACGCGGTCGATGTCGACGACGTCTCCTGTATGCACGTCGATCAACTCGGCAATGAGCGGAGCGACGGGAACCAGTGGGTTCGCCATGTAGCTGCCGGCTCGGACCTGGCCCCAACCGTTGGGAGGTGTCGCTGGATTCGCGAACCAGGGCGGGGAGCCCGCGATTCCGACGTCGACTGCGGTCGTCGATTGAATGACCGGAAATGGGTTCAGCTCGAGGACCCCCGCCGGAACCGTTTCCGAACTCGCGACTCGGTATGCGTAGTCGAGCACGGTCTTGTTAGGCGGAACGCCGATCGCGACGCCGACGCGGATGAGGCCGTTCGGATCGAAGTTCGCTGGATCGAAGAAGCCGGGAGGGACGATCGTTCCGTCAAGGGCCTGAAGGACGCCCCCGCCGGCCCCGCTTAACAGGGTTGCGATCCTGATCGTTGGATCGCAGACGTCGCCTTGGCCATCGGAGTCGGCGTCGTCCTGGAGCGGGTTTCTATGGCTGGGACAATTGTCGACTGCTGTGTCGAGTCCGTCGCAGTCGGGATCCTGCGGCGTATTCAGGAAAGGGTTGCACTGCAAATCGCATGTGTCGCCGACCCCGTCGCCATCAACGTCATGCTGATCCACGTTCGAATCGTTTGGGCAGTTGTCGAGGAGGTTGATGATCCCGTCCGCGTCGGGGTCATTTCCGCCCAGCTGCGCAGTTGCCGGGAGAGCCTGAAACAGGCTGACCGAGAGCGCGGCGAGGGCAGCGATGGCCCGAAGAGCCGAGATTGGCCATCCGCCATGTACGCTGGGGAGGCCGAATCGCGAAGGGCGAAATTCTGCGGCGGAGATGGGGGTCGAGGAGGAAGGGGCAGCGAGTCGGTGGGTCAGCGTCATCCAGGCCTGCATTTGAGTTTCATAAAAGTGATCGCTCCATCACTTATTGTAAAAGTAATTAGCCTATCACTTTTGATCTGTCATACTCTGATTTCTTCTAGCCGAGGCAGGCTTCGAATCCGGAATTCGGAGAATGGCTCGGTTCATTTCTCGAATGATTTCGCGGTATGCCTCGCGAGCGAGCGTGATGTCCTATTCGACCGACTCATCGCCGGCGCAGGCCGAGATCGCCGCTGACCCGCCGACCTCGAAAGGCACGCGACGAAAGCTTCAGATTCTTGAGGCCGCCGAGGAATGTTTCGGGCGGCTCGGCTATTGGAGCGCGACGACCGCGGAGATCGCGGAGGCGTCGGGCATCACTCAATCGGCGCTCTATCGCTACTTCCCTAACAAGCGCGCGCTTTTCGTGGCAACGTTGGCACTTCGGCAGTCAGAGATCGTCGAGGCCATCGCTGGCGCCATGAGCGCGCCATGCAGTACGCGCGAACGAATCGAGCGAATCGGTGAGGCGACGGTCGAACTCGCGCGCCGCTATCCCAATATGTCTCGGCTGCGTGTGCAAGCCGTGGTCGTGGCGGGGCAGGACGAGGAGATCCGTCGCGTAGTCAGTGACACGATCGATACGCTTGCGAGGGGCCACCGGGCTCTCTTCGATGCAGCGAAGGCGGACGGCTCTCTGCCGCCGCATGTCGACTCGGAAATTCTCGCCGCCACATTTTCGTCGCTTGCGACCCAGCTCTACACCGCGATTGTGTTGGACCATCCCATGCAGGCTGTGGCGGATCGGCTCTTGCCGGGGCTCTTGCGCATGGTGGATCCACCGAGGGAGGAGCCGGGCGCCTGAGTGCTGTCGGCCGCGTCGTCGCCGGCAATGGGGACTCCCCGATCGATCGGGGCCTCTCCGCCTGGGATCGCGCTACCGCCCACCGGCTCGGCGAAGAAGATGGAGGAGCGCTTCGCCGGGTTCGAGTCCGGCTTCGACGAACCGCTCGCGGCCCGTCTCGAGGACTCTTCGGGCGGAGAGTCGATCGTCTGTGCGGAAGTAGGCGAGTGCCTGGAGGCGGTAGGCGGATTCACGAAGGTCGTCGATCTCAAGCACGCGTCGCGTGAGTTCGAGTGCAGTGGCGAAGTCGCTCTTCCCGATGAGCAGACTCGCGGTTCGGAGCGCGGCGGTGACGTATCGCGAACGGAGGCGGGTGCGCTCGATCTCACCCCAATGCGGCTCCCCCGCATCACCTAAGTAGTCGCCCCGGTAGAGTTCGATCGCGGAGTGATACGCTTCAAGTGCCTCGCGAATCCGCCCTTCGCCTTCGAGTCGCTCGGCACGGTCGAGGCTCTGATCGAAGCGCTCGGCGTCGATGACGAGTGCATCGTCGCTTCGCAGCGACACGCGCTCGCCCTCCAGGTCGATGAAGAAGGAGGGTTCATTTCCCTTGCGATCGGGCTCGAGCACCTTGAGCAGATGGCTGAGGTTGACGCGCAGGTTGCTCGCTGCAGTCTTGTCATCCATCTCTGGCCAGAGCGCGGCGGTGAGATCAACCCGCCTTGCATCGCGGTGCGCGATCAGAAAACGAAGCAAATCGCGCACCCGACTTCGTCTGAAATGTGGGTGATCGACGGGCGCATCGTCGCGCGTGAGGGCGAGCGGGCCGAGGACGGAGATCTTCGTCGTGCGAGCGGGCCGAGCGGGGACCCGCGCGAGCAGGTCCTTCACAACGCCCGCGTGCCGCGAGCGCGCATCGCCTACGACTTTCGAATCCGAGAGCGTGAGCGTCCGAAGAGCGGCTCGCTCTGACCCCGCGAATGAACGCGCATAGGGCTCGGCGTCCTCGCAGCCCCCGGCGGTCGCGGCGACTGCGAGTTCGAGGTTCATCGCGGGTGTTAGGTAGAGCAAGAAGCGACGCGCATCTGCCCAGTCCAGGTTCGCCGCTGCCTCGAGGGTGCCCTGTTCGCGCACCGTGACGAGAGCCTGCGCGGCAGCGAGCCCGCCTCGGAAGCAAGGTCCGAGCGACCAGGATTCGGCCTGCGGTCGCGCGCCGGGGACCAGCACATAAAGGAGGCCGAGCGCGCGCAGAGAATGTCGATGGACGGTCGATTCGCTCGGTGTGTCCGCGAGTTCGCGAGCGAGCCGCGCGCCGGCGCCTTTTTCGTCGCCCGAGGCTGCTTCGATCGCGGCTTGACCGGCGGCAAGGGCCATCGCGACACGCGGACCAAAGCCCGGGTCAAAGAACTTCGCTGCGCGCTCGCAATGGTCTCGAGCGGCCTCGATTCTCCCGCGTAGAGCGTTCTGGAGCGCGAGTACGCAATGGGTGACGGTCGTGTTATGCCGATGTCCCGCGATCTCCGCGCGTAGCGCGCCATCGAATTCCGCGAGGGCAGCATCATCGAGCAGACCCTCGAACCAGAGTGCATCGTGTCGGCTGTTCAAGAGCGAAGGCTGCGTCAACCGCGTCGGATCTTTCGCCCCCTGTTCGGTGTGCGCGAGGGCTACGCTCGGCCGGCCGGCATCGAGTGCGGCAATTGCCGACGTTGACGTGTCGAGGTTGCACGCATCGATACGGCTTCCCGCCAACGTTGCGATTCGCTCAAGCGATTCTTCGGGTCTCCCTTCGAGGATCGCGAGGGTCGCTCTTCCAAGCTCTTCGGTCAGGGGTTGCTGCGGGTGGTCAATTCGCTGTCCGAGTGACACGAAGTGGCGCATCGCTTCGATCTGCGAACCAAAGAACGCGAGCATGCCGAGCGCGCAAAGCGTGGCGAGCTCGAGTGAAGCCTCGCCCAGCTCCGCGAAAGCCTCGCGCGCTTGCAGCATGGGCCCGACTGCGGTCGTCGGTTCGACGTGAAGGAGGCGCAGCCCTTCGAGAAATCGTCCGCAGGGTGAGTCCACCTGCTCTTCGGGCAGAAGGCCGATGAGCGTCTCCAGCTCCGTCGCTTCGAAGCGGGACCAGTCGAATACGGAGGCGAGCGCGCGAACGACATCCACTACGCAGTCGCCGCGCTCGAACGCGCGGCACATCTTCAGCGCTTCTCGAAAATCCGATGCTCGGCAAAGGTCGGCGAGCGCGGTTTCGAATTCTCCGTCGCGCCACGCTGGATCGACTTGCTCGAGAAAGGGTCGCCAGAGGGCGTGGAGCCGAGCGGTCCCGTTGGGTCCGAGACTCACGAGTGGCAAATCATCGAGCAGGTCGGTGAGGGAGAGCTCCTGCTGTGTGACGGAACGAATGCGTTGTTCATCGATCCAGTCGAGCGGGGCCAGTCGCCGGAGCGCCTGAATCGAAGTGGGGGGCAGTCGTCCGAGCACCTCTTCCCAGACGAAGTCGCCTACGCGATCGGTTCCCGCCGTCGCGGCGAGTGCGAGAAGCGCCGGCCACCCACCCCAATCCTCCGCAACATGGTCGAGCCCGCGGTCCGCGAGAAACTGCGCACGCTCCGAGGTGTCGAAGGCCAGCTCCGATTCCTCGACCACGCAGGCCTCGTCCGAAGCGAGCAGCCGCGCGATGGGAAAGTTCGGCGCTTCGCGACTCGCGAGCACGAGATGACCGTTCGCAGGGAGGGCATCAAGGAGTGATTCGATGAACGCACTCGAAGCGCCGCCGGGGCGCAGGTAGTGGAGGTCGTCGAGGACGAGGGCGATGTCGCGCGGGCTCTCCTTCCAAAAGGCGTTCACGATCACTTCGAGGTCATCGTCCTCGCTCGGCTCGATGCCCATCGCGTGCCTGATTCCGGCGACGAGCTCGCCCAGGCGATCGTCTTCCGCCGAGAGCCCCAGCCAAACATCGATCCCCGCCGCGTCGCTCAGATTTTGGTCGAGCGCATCGACGAGCAGGGTCGTTTTTCCGAAACCGGCTCCGCCCTGGACGTAGGTGAGGCGGCGCTCGAAACGCCCGTCGAGTGCATCGAGTAGGCGCGGTCGCTCGAGAACTCGGGCGATTGAGCGGGACGGTGGGGCGAATCGATAGGGCTTCATCATCATCGGCAGCAGGGGGGACGCGGATCAGGATCTTACCGGGCGTACGACCTTGGGTGCAGGGTGGCTGACCTGAATCGAGCGCGCGACCCCCTTTCCTATGTCGCCGCGCGTCGGTGGATGGGACGTTCTTTATTGGAAATCGATAGAAATTTCAGTTAGTTGTGCCATGGATTCCGGCCCTGTTCAGGTCCGTTTCCGCGCCGTTAACGCTCCGTTCGTAGGATGCCTAGCACCGGCGATCGACCGCCGGTTCTTCAGGAGGACCTACGATGACTCTCACATCTCAATTCATCCGCGTTGCTACGCCACGCCTCGTCGCGATCGCATTTCTGATTTGCCTGGGCGGGCCGAGCCCCGCATACGCCGCCATCGAGACCTACACGATCACCGGTGTCGTCGACGGTGCAAATTTGGATACCGGGAGCTACTTGGCGCCGGCGACGCCGCCCTTCGCTGGGGGGGCGACTTTCACCCTCGTCTTTGATCTCGATGATGCGACGCCCCTCGGATTCGGGTCCGGGAGCTTCTCAAGCTACGACGGCGCGATCAGTGATTTCAGCTTCACCGCCAGCACCGGCGAATTCATGGATAGCCCCAACTCGAGCGTTTTCGAATTTGAAGACGGTGGGGCTCACGCTTGGTCCGCGGTGAGTGGGGACATCTTTCAAGCGGGCTTCTCGACAAACATCCCGGACCTGTCGTTGGATGACGGCACCGGTTCCTTCGACACCTTTTTTCTTGAGGTCGGCGGATTCGAGCTGCTGATGCAGGACTCCCTCGGCATGCTCTTCACGATGATGCCGCCGGAATTGGTTGTCGCCGACACCACGAACACGGACTCGCAAACGCTGACCCTTCGCTGGGGAAGTTTCTTTGAGGACACGGCGAGTCTGCCCCTCACGATTCAATCGATCACCGTGCCCGAGCCCTCGTCGGTCACTTTGATCACTGCGGGGAGTCTCTTCCTGCTTTGGGCAGATCGACGACGGACCGCGGCTTCAAGGATCTGATCCAAAGCATTCCACGATTTCTGGGCAAGCCCCGACCCGCGCCACACGCAAGGATATTCCATGACTCCGCCCCCTCGATCGATCTCGAGCTGCCCGCGAAACAGCCGAGATGCGGCTGCAACGGTCGCCTTCCTCGCGTGCGCCGTACTGGTTGCCTTCGTGCAACCAGCCGGAGCTGCGATTACCGCGGGCAACCTTACCGGCGGCCTGGCCTTTGGAAGCGGAGGGACGGTGCAGATTCTTGCGGGTGGCGCGATCCCTCACATCTTGCCGAACGCGTTCGACGACAATCATGTTCGGGTTTTCGATGAGCAGCAGGCGTTGAGCTTGTCCGCTCCATTGATCCTGGATACTGCGGACCCGGCGCTCGCGAGTAATGTGTTAGGCGTCGGTTCGGTCGTCTCGAGTCACTATCTTTTCTTCGATCCCGCCAGTACGGGCATCGATGCGATCGGGAATGTGAGTTTCGATGAACCCATCCTGGGCGTGATTCGACTGAACGACCAGCACGATGCGTCGGACCCTGTGCTCGGTGCGACAGGTATCACCTACGGCGTGAGCAATCCGAGTCTTGAAGCCGGTGACATCATCACGTTTTCGGGCAGTACGCTGAATTTCGATATTACGGCGAGCTCGCCGGGGGACGCACTGCGAATCGTCACGGGCACGAATCCGACTCCGGGCATCAACGTCTGCGCGGCGGGAACCGAGACCCTCACTGGATCGGTCACGGGGGGCGGGGCGTCGACAGCGGGTGGGCAGTTCAAGCAAATCTGCGACCCGATCGGGAATGTCGGGGACGACAATTTTCAATCCTATGACCTCTTCGCCTTCGAGGAACAGCAGAACGTTCTTCTTCAACAGGATCTCTTTCTCGATACGACGACGGTCATCGCGGCAGGTGAGACCGTCTCGAGTTTCTACGTCATCTTCGATCCTGGTCCGAGCACGAGCATCTTTGCGACGATCGATTTTCCGGACACGATTATCGGCATCATCGTCGATCGATCCGAGCTCCAGAGCAGCGAGTTTCTCGGCGATGCCTCCGCAAATTATCTGGCGCCGAGTCTGCTCGGGCTTGAGGCGGGCGACTCGGCGAGCTTCTCGGGTAGTCAGCTGACGCTCGACGTCCGCGCGAGCACACCCGGTGACTCGATCCGCGTGCTCTTGGGATCGGCGTCACCGAGTCTCTCGTTCAATCCGTGCGTACCGCAAGACATGACCCTGTCCGGCTCAGTCACAGGCGGAAGCGCATTCTCCGCGGGCGGTCAGTTCGTGCAGCTTTGCGAACCGATCGGCCCGGTCGGGAACGACAACTTCCAGACCGCCGACCTCTTCGCCTTCGAGGAAGCCCAGAACGTCATCCTCGCCGCTCCCCTCACGACCGACGAGGGCCCCTTCCCGACGATCGCTACCGGATCCCTCATCTCCAGCTACTACGTTGCATTCGATCCCGGGGCATCGCTTAACACGGTCGGTTCGATCCAGTTTCCCGGCACGATTCTGGGCGTGATGACTTCGACCGCGACGCTGACGGCAAGCGACTCCCTTGGTGCCGCGACAGGGACTTATCTCAATCCCGGACTGCGCGGACTCGAGTCCGGAATCGACTCCGTCTCCGTCGCCGGGACGACGCTGGATGTCGTGCTTACGGCAAACTCGCCCGGCGACTATGTGCGCGTGATCGTCGCGGGAACACCGGCCCCGGTCCCGTCGATGGGACCGGTCGGACTCGGAATCCTCTTGGCCATCGTGTGCTGGGTGGGTCTTGGAGGGCTTCAGAGTCGCCGCGAATCTCAGGTTCGCGACGAAGGGGACACGGAGGGTGCTCATCCCTCCAATCAGCAATAGATTTCACCTGATGAGATATCCGTTTCCGATTAGTGCGACAGAGCGACCCATTCTTTCTTTACGTCCTCCGCTCCGTATGAGAAGGTCCTCCTGAACCTGGGATCGTTCGCGCCGCAACCGGCTTGCGAACAGGGAGATCCACTTTGATTCGGCTGAATTCGCTCCATTTGCGCTCCACGCTCCTCACCCTCACGGCTCTTCTGATGGCGGGACAGGCTCAGGCCGTCTCCGTGACGGTCGGCTTCGAAGGAAACCCTGGCTCCTTCGCCACGCTCACAGATCAGGACGGCGCCCTCGGCTGCGAAAGCTCAGGTCCTCTCGGTCAGCTCAACTGCGTCGGCGGCGGCCTCAATAATGGCGGTTGGACTCTCGATAGCTGGGATCTCGACTCCGACCCGGACCCGACGATTACCAACGTTTTCTCCGTCACGAATAACACGGCGGGAACCCAGAGCTTCGTCGTCTCGGTCGGTCTTCCGACCAGCATCTCGTTTGGTCCTCCGAGCTATATCCGGGGCTCGATCCAGGGCGGCGCGACGGACAACAACTTTGACGGCGTGACGCTCTCGAATACGGGAACGAGCTCGATCTACGACGGTCTGATCGATGGCGCCTCGATTCGCACACTCTTCGACGATCCGACGGTCGCCAGCGGCTTCGGGAGCGTTTCGCTCGGATCGGCTTCCTTCGGTATCCCTGTTCAGGAATCGGTCGCCGTCGCGACGGTGACCTCGATCGGCCTCACGCTGCGCTTCGATCTGACCGCAGGTGACTCCGCTTCGTTCACGGCCAACTTCGACGTCCAGCCGATTCCGGAGCCCGGCACGGCGCTGCTCCTGGGCCTCGGCCTCGCGGGACTCGGCGTCCGGCGGAACCAGAACTAACACAGACAAGAGCCGCGCGACGAAAGTCGCTCGTCAGGCCAGCATCGAACGCCCCGACTCTGTAGCTGAGAGTCGGGGCGTTTTCTTTTTCGAGCCCGCTTCGTGGTCCTCGGTCTGTTGTGGAGAAAGCGCCGGAGATGAATCGACGCGAAGCATCCTGCTTAGTGACGAGTCGTTGCCGGTGCGTAGCCGGCTAGTTGCCGGGTGGTTGGGCTTTCGGCAGACACTTCGTCGGGATTCGTCATGGCCCTCTCTCCCCCCGTGGGTTGATCAAGGCTAAGTTAGGCGACTGTTGGCAAGCGCGAGATCGAATCGACTACGCTAACGCTCTATGCGTATTAGCCAACGATTCTACGGGGCAGCTTTCTGCCGACTTCTGTACGTCTCCCGATTGCGGAGGCTTGCGATCGCCATCGTCGGTGTCGCTTCGTTGATGGGGACGTCCGCTGCTCATGCCGCAGAGACGTCGTGCCAAGCAAGCGTCGCCGAGATTTTCTGCAATGCTCGCGTTGAGACGACTCAGCTGACTCAGAACGACATCGATACGGGTGCTGCGATTCTAGACTCCGCACCCTGGGTAATCGGCGGAACCACGACGATTTCGCTGCCGGCGGGGCAGACTTATACGCCCGGCAATTCGAGCGTGCTGGGCTGGCCCGCGATCTGGGTGATCGGCGATGCGGTACTCGAGATCGACGGGCACGGGGCAACGCCCGTCGGCATCGCTTCCAACATCTATCTCTGCGACAACGCGACGTTCCGAGTGCGGAATGCGACTTATCGCAACGAGCAGGACCCGAGTAACTCGTATTGGCTGTGGGCGGCAGGGAATAGCCAGCTCGAATACGAGAACGCAACGATTGCGACCAACACGGGTGGCTACAACATTGATGCATTTCAAGCGCTGCGAGGAACCGCTGCACTGAGCGCGCCGGGCGGAGGGGCTGCGGACTTCAGTGTAACTGGAGGGAGTTTTGAGGTTGCGCTCGCCGACGCGGCCACCGCCTCGATTGATGGTGCGAGCGGAATCATGAGTTTCTATCTGGCGCGCAACGCCGGGCTCACCCTCGCGAATTCGAGCTACGCACGAATGTCGACGACGACCTGCGCCGGCGAGACGCATACACTGAGCAACATACCGCCGGCGTGCAGTCTCTCCGGCAGCGAGTGCTTCCGGCCCACTCATCCCTTGACCGACTTCGACCGGCCGGCCGCTCCGGCGATCGATATCGATCAAAGCCGCGTCTACACCTGGTTGGTCGAGACGCTTCCCGGCTCAACGACGAATCTGAGCACGATCCCGACCGACGCGAATCTTGTCGTGATGCTTGGTGGAGATCTGGGCACACAAGTGTTGACGCTCGCGCCGGGCATTGCGCCAGTAGGAATTACGGATCGCACGATTGCGCTGACCAGCGCGAACATACTCAGCTGGGCCCTGAACCCGACTGCCAACTCGGATGTGACGATCACTCCGGGGTCGGAAATCGGCGACCTGCTCGCGGGGCAAGACAGTCTCTTGACTGCGAACGATGTCACGTTCCGACAAGGTAAGTTCAATCTGAGATTCGACTCGGAAGTTAGGCTCTTCGATTCTCTCGTGGACAGCCCGGTTCAGAACTTGGATGGGGTCCTTCAAGCCGTCGACACGACTTTCCTGCAACAGGTGAGTCTCGATGGCGAGACATGGCTCGCCGACTCTGTGTTTACGCAAGCCCCTCTCTTCTTCGGAGCGGGCGTGCTGTATGAGGTCTCCCTGAACCAGCCAGTCTCCGGAGCCTATGCAGCCGGTGCGCCGATCGAAATTCGCGGCAGCGTTACGCTCACCGATCCGTTCGCGAGACCGGGGGCAGCTTCAGACGCGGTCGTTGAGCTTTACGATGTAGCGCTCGATACGACGACGCAGTTGGCAACGTTGACGGGGAATCTGACGGACCAATTGCTTGCGACCCTCGATACGACGGGACTCGCTCCGGGTGACTACGAGATCCGCCTTCGGTTTGAGAATACGACGGTTGCCGTCGCGACTCGATCGATTTCGCTCGGCGCGCCCGTTCCCAGCCTCTCGCATCCAGCGCTCATGGCCGTCGCGGCGCTTTGCATCCTGCTCGGCAAGGTGGCGCTGTCGCTTCTTCGACCGCGTGAGCGCGCCTTCACGACAGGAGACTGATCGGCGCGGTTGCCCGGCGCGCGCGTGGGGTCGGCCTATTTTTCGCCGCCGAGCCAGTCGATCACAACACAATCGCGACCGCGTCGCTTCGCCTCATAGAGGGCGCCATCGGCGGCATCGACCAGGGAGTCGACCGATTGTTCATACGCTGAGCCGACGGCGACGCCGACGCTCGCGGTGACATGCGCGTCGACGGGGGACGACGCGTGTGGAATCTCGAGGTGCGCCACCGCGTGCCGACATCGCTCCGCGAGAACTTCGATGGCTTGGGGCTCCGGTTCGTACCAGAAGATGAGGAACTCCTCGCCGCCGTAGCGCGCGACCAGGTCAAAGGGGCGTTGCGCGCAATCGGCAAGGGCGCCGGCGATGGCACGGAGACAGGCGTCGCCGGTGGCATGGCCTTCGGCGTCGTTCAAGCGTTTGAACTCATCAACGTCGACCATCGCGATGGCGACCGTCTTGTTTTCTCGACCGGCCTGGCGATGGACGCGTGATAGGTGTTCGTCGAGATGACGGCGATTGAAGAGGCCGGTCAGAGGGTCGCGCCGCGCGAGCTCAGTCAAGCGCACTCTGCTCAAGAAGCTCGTGCGAAGAGAGCGCTCGATCTCACGTGCCGCGGCGAAGCCCAGCAGATTCGCGCCCACCAGCGAGACGAGTCCGCGAACGACCGAGGGGTCGGCGCGACCGAGGATCAATTCGGTCGCGCCTAATGACACCATCATGATCAGGCCGATGGCGGCCGCGTGATAGGTGCGCAGGCCGCTCAAGACATAGATGCCGAAACTGAGCAAGACGGCACGGTGGATCGTCCAACCGTGGTCGAGGATTTGGAGGTGGACGACGATTCCGGCGATGGTCAGACCCGAGATGAGACAACCGCCGAGTGCCACGGGGAGGTGCCATCGGAAGCGTCGTGCGTCGGAGGAGACCCAGGCGAGTAGCAAGAGCGCGGGGATCACGATCCCGAGACGTACGGGAACCGACCACGCGAGGACTTCTTCCGGCATCGAGCGAAGGTCGCCGAGAGTGGCCATCAAGAACACCAATGCAGCCACGCCCATGCCGACCCGCGCACGCGGCGCGGCGTGTTCGAGCGCGTAATCGGCGAATTCCGCTTCGCGCTCGGGCGGAATCTGCTGGTCGTGGGGAGAGGGTTCGGTCAAGACGCTCACATTCGGCGGACGGATCGGCGCTTGCCCGTGCGCGCCTACGATCAGGGCGGTGAATCAGGGGCGACTATTCTGGGGCGCATCGTCTTCCGGTCGCGGAGAATTGACATGGATCGTGACGCAACACCGCGCCCTGTCGCGAATACAGCTTTCCTCGCCATCGATCTCAGGAGAACGCCGGAGGTGCTCGCTCTGGCGTTCACGAAACCGAGGAGATGAGTGTGATGATTTCCGTTAGGCGCGAGTACTGACGGGCGGGGTACATTCAGGCGCCCTGGTCGCGAGACTCATGGTCTCGAGAAGCCTCCCAGGCGCCGACCAACGACGCGCTCTTTGTGAGCACTAAGGAGACCCTATGAGCACGCTGGATACCGCCCATCTCTTCGATGTCCATCTCGAACTCGGTGCGATCGATACGATCGGTGCGACCCCGTACGGCCATCGGGTCGTGGGGAACCTCGGCGGCGGAAATTTCGAGGGCGAACGCTTGCAGGGCCGAGTGCTCCCGAGCGGTGGTGACTGGGGGCTCTTTCTGCCGGACGGCACGCTCGTTGTCGACGGGCGCGCGACCTACGAAACTGACGACGGCGCACTCTTTTACGTGGTCTACGGAGGTCGCTGGGTGATCGCGCCCGACATGATGGCCCGGCTACAGAGCGAGAATCCACCGGACCCGAGCGAGTACTACCTCCGGATCCACCTTGAGTTCCAGACAGCAAGCGAGAAGTACGGCTGGCTCAACCATGTGATCGCGGTCGGTCGGGGCCGCCACGTCGATGGCGCGATTGACTACGAGGTTTTCGAGATCTGTTAGGCGCAGGTTACGCCGCAAGCTCAGCGTCAATCGCCGCTTCGATCGCGGACAAAGCCCCGCGACGCAGCCTTTGTTTCGTTGCAGCGTGGGCCGCAAAGTCGATTGCGCAGAGTCCCCGAGCAACTTCCAACGCGCGGGCCTCAAGCTGTTCTGCCGGCACCACCTCGTCGAGGAACCCCGCGGCGACCGCCTCATCGGGACCGTAGAGATCACCGGTCGTCACCCGTTGAAAGTAGGGAGGGGTGAGTCGCTGCCGCGCGATCTCGACGGCGAAGAGCGGAAGGGTCAGGCCGATCGCTGTCTCGTTCATGCCGATGCGATAATCGCCGGCGGTCCCGATTCGCCGATCGGCCGACAGAAGCAGGAACGCGCCCATGGGATAGGCATGTCCCGTGCACGCGCAGACGACGGGGTAGGGGAATGAGAGCAGCCGTTGCGCCAGATTCGCGCCGAGGCGCATCATCTGGAGGGTCGCCTCGCGGCCCTGCTGGAAGGTCTTCAAGTCGAACCCTGCGGAAAACATTCCGGAGCGTCCGCGGAGCATCAGGACGGCCTCGTCGGCCTCCGCGCGATCGCAGGCATCCGCGAGCGCCGAGAGCATGTCGCTCGACATTTTGTTCACCGAGCCGTCGTCCATCACGACGTCGGCGATTCCGTCGCGCAGGGCGTAGGTGGTCAGGCTTGCGTGCTTCGTGTCCTTTGTGGGTTCTGCAGGTTCCGTCGAATTCGTCATCGGATTCCTCACGATCATATGCGGGCGCTGAAATAGACCAATCGGTCTATTCGACAATATAGACTGACTGGTACAATTGCAAGTCTCCGCAAGTCTCCGCAAGTCTCCGCAAGTCT
>Ga0316209_1000607_pt1 | contig 55656 bp, 52 predicted proteins | sample 6monopyrite_MG_FD_204945 | JGI IMG/M metagenome (GOLD analysis project Ga0316209, IMG submission 204945) | Microbial mat bacterial communities from mineral coupon in-situ incubated in ocean water Damariscotta River, Maine, United States -... | ecosystem: Environmental > Aquatic > Marine >... | reverse complement strand
TTTTTCTACACATGGGAAATGCGTAAAAAATACCCTGAGATTTTAACAGACGAAAATTTAGGTCAAGAAGCAACCAAATTATTTAATGATGCGCAAACAATGCTACAAACCATAATTGATGAAAAATGGTTAACAGCTAAAGCAACAATAGGTATTTGGCCGGCAAATACTGTAGAAGATGATACCATTGAAATTTACAAAGATGAAAGTAGAGATGCTATAATTCATAAACAGTATGCTTTACGTCAGCAATTGAAAAAAGCAAAAAATGCAGATAATGTATCCGTTGCCGATTTTATTGCACCAAAAACAAGTGGTATCAAAGATTATATTGGTGGATTTGTAGTTACAACTGGCTTAGGTATTGAGAAAAAAATAGCCGAATTTGAAGCTGATCATGATGATTACAACTCTATTTTACTTAAAGCCTTAGCTGATAGATTAGCTGAAGCCTTTGCTGAAAAAGCACACGAAATGGTTCGTCAAGAATTGTGGGGTTATGAAAAAGAACCACTTTCAAAAGAAGAGTTAATTAAAGAAAACTACGTTGGTATAAGACCAGCTCCAGGTTATCCCGCTAATCCAGATCACACAGAAAAAACTGGCTTATTTGATATTCTTAACGCTACAGAATTAACTGGTGTGAGCTTGACAGACAGTTTAGCCATGTATCCAACTGCATCAGTTAGTGGATGGTATTTTGCACACCCTCAAGCCAAATATTTTGGAGTTGGAAAAATTAAAATGGACCAAATTGAAGATATAGCCAATAAAAAAGGAATGGATGTTAATGTTTACAAAAGATGGTTGAATTCGAATTTGGAGGATTAATTACATCTCTTTAAAAACAAATCTCTTTTTCCTCTGTAATATTTTTTAAAATAACCACACTTAAATTCAGTGATATGTAAATATTGTCCATCATATTAATCTATATCGTAATCTTTGTTCAAAAGGGGGAAAACAATTTCTATATTTACTATTAGTATATTATCTGTACCATATATTTGAAAACAATCATAGTTCACTCTCAATGAATCAGTATTTCCACAAACATAGCTTACAATCAAACTATCGTTTAAAAAAAATAATGAATCTACTGAATTATTAAAATCAGTAGATTCATTTAGAACTACCCATTTAGTATTATTAAAAACGTCATTTATTGACGAATCTAAATATACATCATCTCCCTTTTCTTGAATAAATAGATAACCATTATAAATCAATGAATCATTAAAATTCATAACCTGAGAATACAAGTTAACAGTTAAAATTAAACACGTAAAAATTAAATATTTTTTCATTAAAAGCTTAACGTCTCTAAATTAATAATAGTATGCTCACTCCTAATAAAAATATTATTAGCAAGTTCTAATATAATGATTCTGAATTCAACTATCACAACAAAAACTCCTCAAAATTAATTGGTGTAACCAACTCCAACTTAGCAGTTGGATAAGCATTGGTAAATGTTTTTGATATTTTTACTTTTGCTTTTTTATTCCATTTAAATTCAATAGCAGTTATGTTTTCGCCTTCAACCTCTATTAAGTCAATTTCTTGCTGTTGGGTGGTTCTCCAAAAATAAAATTCTGTTTTTTTATTGGCATATTTTTTTTGCTTAATACGTTCAGCAATTAAATAGTTTTCCCGCAAAGCACCGATATCTGTTCGATTTTGAATTGGTGAGAAGTTACCTATTATGGCATTTCTAATACCACAATCATAAAAGTAAATTTTCTTGCTTTTTTTAAGTTCGTTTCTAACATTTCGACTGTAAGACGGTAAAGTAAATATAACAAATGTTTGTTCCAATAAATGAATGTATTTTTCAACCGTTCCTTTGTCTGCCCTTACCAATTGCGCCACTTCATTAAAAGAAACTTCACTTCCAATTTGCAGAGCTAAAGCTTTCAAAATATTATGCAATAACTTTGGTCTTTTAATGGTGTCAAGCATTAAAATATCTTTATACAAATAACTGTCAGAGATTAATGACAATAATTCTTCTTTGTCATCAATTGATGTTACAACTTCAGGATAGGCCCCATAAATTAAACGTTGCTCTAATTGTCGTTTTTCTTCAATTAAACCATGATGATTAACCAACTCCTTGAAAGATAAAGGGAATAATGTAAATTCAAATTTGCGCCCGGTTAAAGGCTCATTCATTTGGTTGGCCATTTCAAAAGTTGACGAACCAGTTGCAATCACTTGAATATTTTTTAACTTATCGGTAATTAGTTTTAAAGTCAATCCTATATTTTGGATACGTTGTGCCTCATCAATAAATAAAACTTTATGATCACCAACATAATTTTTAATTTGAGTAGATGTAATACTTTTAAACCGTTCTCTTATATCTGGCTCATCTCCACTAATGTGTAAAACGGAATCTTCACTATTATTTAAAAGCTGTTCTATCAATGTTGTTTTTCCAACTTGTCGGGCACCAAATAACAGTAAAGCTTTGCCTTTAAATAATCGTTTTACTATGTTTTCTACTAATAATCTACCTATCATACTAAACAAATATATAATAATTTTCGATTAAAATCACTAAAAAACATAATAATTTTCGATTAAAATCACTAAAAAACATAATAATTTTCGATTTTGGGTGATAATTTATTCAAACCATAATTAAATTATACCAATCGGTATTTTTTAATTATCTTTGTATTATTATGTTAACAAAAGCAGAACAAACCACTCAATTTATTCTAGACACAGTCTCGCCTATCTTTAATAAAAAGGGATACTCTGCGACAAGCATGAACGACATAACAGAGGCTACCGGATTAACAAAAGGAGCTATTTATGGTAACTTTAAAAACAAAGAAGACTTAGCTTTGGCTGCATTTAATCATAACATTAGGTTTATAATCGATAAAATCACAGTGATTTTAACTGAAATAGACTCACCATTAGCCAAGCTTCACGCCTTAACTAATTTTTACAGAAACTATTATAAACACAACATAAATTTTGGTGGATGCCCCATACTAAATGTAGGCATTGATGCCAACAACACCAACCCCCAATTATTTGAACGCGTAAAATACGTGACTCACAAATTACAAAACAGTATTTCTCAAATCATAGAAGAAGGAATCCTAAAAAAAGAAATCAAATCCAATATTGATGCTGACATTTATGGTGGAAGAATTTTCTCTTTTATTGAAGGCTCTGTTTTTATGTCGGTCCTTTTAAAAGATGACAAATATTTACTTGACATGATGAATCATGTAGATAATATGATTTTAAATGAACTTCAATTACCTCATCACTAAAAAAAAAATTAAATAAAAATATACCAAACGGTATAAAAATTAATTACTATGTTAAAACTAATAAAATTATATTTCACAATATTATCTAACATCAGTCCAAAGGTGGCTGCGAATTCAGCCTTTGAAGTTTTTCAAAAAGTAAGAAAAAAAGACATTAGAGATAGAGAAAAAGGGTTTTACACAGACGCGAAGGCACAGAAACTTAACTTTAAAAATGAAGATTTAGATGTTTTTGAATTTGGAACAGACAGTAAAGATTTAGTCATTTTAATTCATGGTTGGGATTCGAATGCTGGCTGTATGTATGGTTTTGTAGATGAATTACTAGAAAAAAAGAAACGAATTATAAGTATTAACTTACCTGCACATGCGAATTACAAAGCTGATAAAACAAATTTCTACGAATGTAAGCTGGCCTTTAAAACCCTTTTAAAGAATTTGCCCGAGCATGATAACCTATCTATTATTGCACATTCATTTGGCTCAGGAATTTCAACTTATGCCCTTTCTGAATTGAACATTAAAATTGACAAACTGATATTTTTAACAAGCCCCAATGTAATTGAGGATATATTTATTGATTTCAAAAAAATGATAGGGCTAAGCAAGAAGTCATATAGCATATTAAAACAAAAAGCGGATAAAATACTAGGTGAGCGATTAGACCAATTAGTAATGGAAGATAAGCTAACTGACTTCAACTTTAACCATCTTCACTTAATACATGACATTAACGATAAAATAATTCCGTATTCGAATACTGTTAGTATGAATAAAGCAATTGAAAACTCAACAATAACAAGTTTTGAAAATGTTGGCCATTACCGCATGTTGTGGAATAAAAAAGTTATTGCTAGTTGTATAGAGTATTTATAACCGTTTTTAAAACAGCCCATTAATTTCAGCATCTATTTTATTGATTATTTTACCTAGATCATCAGCATTTTCGTGGAAATTATTGTCATCTACATCAATAATTATTAATTTACCTTTATCATAGGTCGAAATCCAAGCTTCATAACGTTCATTCAATCTTTTTAAATAGTCTAAACGGATACTTTCCTCATAACTTCTCCCTCTTTTTTGAATTTGATTGACCAAAGTTGGTACACTTGCTTTTAAATAAATGAGTACATCAGGTGCTGATATAAAAGATTCTAATAAATTAAATAATGAAAAATAATTTTCAAAGTCGCGTGTTGTCATTAACCCCATTGAATGAAGATTAGGTGCAAAAATATAAGCATCTTCATAAATAGTTCTATCTTGAATCACAAACCCCTCATTTTGCTTAATATCTTGAATTTGAGTAAAACGACTATTCAAATAATACACTTGTAAGTTGAATGACCAACGTTGCATGTCTTCATAAAAATCGTTCAAATAAGGATTTTGCTCGACATCTTCAAAATGCGTATCCCAACCATAATGTTTAGATAATAAACGCGTAAGTGTTGTTTTTCCTGATCCAATATTTCCTGCTACTGCAATATGCATAATTCAATTTTTTAGAACCCTAAAAGTATAAAAAAATCTGTTAGATTTGAAAAAAAATGAATTCTTTTATTCACAATTTTAAATCGTAGTTTTGCAAACATGAAAAATGAAACTAAAGCCTGGTTGATTCTTATTTTTCTTTCTTTAATTTGGGGGAGTTCATTTATATTGATGGAAAAGTCAATGCATCCCACAGCAACTACAACAGCTTTCACTCCTTATCAAGTTGGCGCATTACGCATATTGATTGCATCCATAGTTTTATTACCAATTGCATTAAAAAACATATCAAAATTTAGAGGCAAAAACCTGCCATTGTTCATTTTGGTAGGGTTATCAGGTAATTTTATACCCGCATTTTTATTTCCTATTGCCGAAACTGGAATTCAATCTTCATTAGCAGGATTATTGAATATGGGGACTTCTTTATTTATCGTTATATTGTCTTTTTTGTTTTTTAAATCAAAAATCAATTGGATTCAATTAATCGGGTTTTGCTTGGGCGGTGTCGGACTTTTTTTAATCGTATCAAACCAAATTAACCTTGGGAAAAATAGCTTTTTTCACGCTGGAATTGCACTGTTTGCCACTTTGTTTTACGCCATAAGCTTAAGCTTAATTAAATTCAAACTCTCTCATGAGCACCCACTCACCATCACTTCTTTGGCGTTTTTCTCTATGCTCATCCCTGCAATAATAGCTTGCTTTTGGACCGGCTCATTTACAGCACTGTCTCAATCTGACACTTTAAAAGGACTCCCCTACTTAATTATTCTTTCATTAATAGGCACAGCATTAGCTGTTTTAATATTTAATTATATGGTTGCTATTTCAACACCACTTTTTGCTTCATCTGTCACTTATATTATTCCGATTGTTGCCTTGTTTTTTGGGGTACTAGATGGGGAAAAATTTAATTTAATTACCATTTTATGGATGATTTTAATTTTTATAGGGGTTTATTTAATGGGAAAAAAACAAAAAAATAAATCTTAAGTATAAACTTTTGACAAAATAACGTTTTGGTTAAAAATTAATTTCCTATCTTTGCAGTCCAAAAAATTATTAATAAACAAAAATTTGTTATGTACGCAATTGTAGAGATAGCAGGGCAACAATTTAAAGTTGAAAAAGACCAACAAGTTTTCGTTCATAGATTAGACGCACAAGAAGGAGATAAAATCAAATTTGATGATGTGTATTTAATTGAGGACAAAGGAAACGTAACTGTAGGCGCCCCAGCTATAAGCGGAGCACAAGTATCCGCTTCAGTATTAAGACACCTTAAAGGTGACAAAGTAATCATCTTTAAAAAGAAAAGACGTAAAGGTTACAAAAAGAAAAATGGTCACAGACAATATTTAACTGAGATTAAAATTGATTCTGTAGTTGCTAGTGGAGCTAAACCTGTTGCTAAAAAAGCTGAACCTAAAAAGGAAGAAGCTAAACCGGTAGCGAAAAAGGAAACTGCTAAGCCAGTAGCTAAAAAAGAAGCGCCTAAAAAAGAAGTAAAAACTGAAATTAAAACAGTTTCAACTGATTTATCTAAACTAACTGTTGCTGATTTAAAAGCAATGGCAAAAGAAAAAGGTTTAACAGGTTACACTTCAATGAAAAAAGCTGAATTAGTAGAAGCTTTAAGTAAATAAGAATTAAGAACTCGTTTGTTTTATAAACAGACATTAAAAATAGAATAAAATGGCACATAAGAAAGGTGTAGGTAGTTCAAAAAATGGTAGAGAATCTCAATCGAAACGTTTAGGTGTTAAGATTTTTGGAGGTCAAGCTGCTATTGCAGGAAATATTATTGTTCGTCAAAGAGGAACACAACATCATCCAGGTGATAATGTAGGAATGGGGAAAGATCATACCTTACATGCACTAGTTGACGGAGTTGTTGAATTCAGAAAAAGAAGAGATAACAGATCTTTTGTAACTGTAGTTCCTTTCGAAACTGAAGCATAATTTTTTTCCTTTAAACAGGAACTTAAACTCCATCTGATAAAGGTGGGGTTTTTTGTGTTTTTATTAAGTAGCAAACTTATAATAGTTAAAAGATTGCTCCGGTTTGACAAAACCATAAATAAACTAACTTCACGGGGAGAGGCATAAACCGGTCACAAATTGTGAAACGTAAGAAACGAATCGCTTATTTATAGCACAGCATGCAAACTGACTGGGAAACTTAAATAAAAAAGTCTAGAACCTAATAATCTAGCGTAAAAATTAGTAAAAATAGCATCACGCGATCCGCTCTTAGGACCAAGCATTGAAGCATAGCAGAAATAAAAAAATGTTAGAAATTTCAAGAATAAAAGAACAGAAAAACGAAATCATTGAATTATTAAAAGTTAGAAATTTTGATGGTAGTGCTTTAATCAATGATGTTTTAGAATTAGACAAAAAATGGCGTGAAGCTAAAGGAGAATTAGATACCGTTGCCTCTGAATCAAATAAAATTGCAAAAGAGATTGGAATGTTGTTTGGACAGGGTAAAATTGAAGAAGCGAATGCAGCCAAAACTAAAACTGCAGATTTAAAAGAAAAAAGTAAACAATTATCAGAAAAAGTGAACGATTTTGCTAATCAAATCACAAAAAAATTATACGAAATTCCTAATGTGCCAAATAAGATCGTACCAACTGGAAAGTCTGATGCTGATAATGAAGTCATTTTTGAAGATGCACCAGAAGTTAAGTTACAAAAAAATGATTTACCTCACTGGGAATTAGCAAAAAAACATGATTTAATAGATTGGGAACTTGGCGTAAAAGTGACTGGCGCAGGATTTCCTTTTTACACAGGTAAAGGCGCTAGACTACAACGCTCTATTATCAATTTCTTTTTAGACCAAGCTAGAGATGCAGGTTATAAAGAAATCATCCCTCCTTTTGTTGTGAATGAAGCGTCTGGAATTGGAACGGGACAATTACCAGATAAAGAAGGACAAATGTACCACTGTGGCGTAGATGATTTATATTTAATTCCCACAGCTGAAGTCCCTTTAACAAATATGTTTAGAGATGTAATTGTCAAAACTGAAGATTTCCCTATTCAAGTAACCGGTTACACACCATGCTTTAGACGTGAAGCGGGTTCTTATGGAAAAGATGTGCGTGGCTTAAATAGGCTACACCAATTTGATAAAGTAGAAATTGTTAGAATAGAACACCCTGACAACTCATATAAAGCACTAGATGAAATGGTGAATTATGTTGAATCATTACTTAAAAAATTAGAATTACCATACCGTAAATTAAAATTATGTGGTGGAGATTTAGGTTTCACATCTGCTTTGACTTTTGATTTAGAAGTGTATTCTGCCGCTCAAAAAATGTGGCTAGAAGTAAGTTCAATTTCTAATTTTGAAACTTTTCAAGCCAACAGACTTAAATTAAGATTCAAAAATGAAAATAAAAAAAGTCAATTGGTACATACCTTAAATGGGAGTGCTTTAGCATTACCAAGAATTTTGGCTGCTATTTTAGAAAATAATCAAACTGAAGATGGCATTAAAATTCCAAAAGTTTTAGTACCTTATACGGGATTTGATAAAATTTAAAACATGAAACAGTATTTTTTAATCGTATTAACCGCTTTTTTGTTGTTCACATCTTGTGACAATGCTAGTAAATATAAAACTGAACTTAGCGAAATAAGTAACTATCAAAGTAAACTTGACAGTTTAACAAATGAAATTAATGGAATAGAAATTGATAGTTTAAATTATATGCAAACTGTAGCTACCAAAAATGAATCGATTATTAATCAATTTTATGCACCTGATACTATAGATGTGGAGTTTGTAAAAAAACTTAACAAAGGTAAAAGCGTACGTAAATCATTGAAAAATGTAACAACTCAAAAACAAAGTATGTTAACTGAAATTGAAGCATTAAAAATTCAGTTTAGTAACTTAGAAAAAGATATAATAGAAGGCTTGTATAATAAAGAGCAAATTACTGATTATTTGAATGTTGAAAAGTTAGACTACGATATTCTAGAACTAAATTTTAAAGATTTTAATCTTAATCAACAAAAGCAAAAAAGTAATTTCTATTTTGCAAACCCTCAAATTGCTGAATATGTAGAAATACTATTAAATGAAAATAAAACACCTTAAATACAAGTTAATTTTAAGTCTGCTGTTTCTCTTTTTAGGAGTTGCGAATTCAAGTTATGCTCAGCCACCAAATAATGATGTTAAACTAGCAAATCATTATTTTGATAAAGGTGAGTTTGATAAAGCTGAAGTTTACTATGCAAAACTCTATAAAAAACAAAAAACAAAAGCATTTTTTGAAAAATATTTTGAGTGTTTAATGTATCAAAAAAAGTTTGAAGAATCTGAGAAAATAATCAATAAACAAATTAAAAGAGACCCTTTTGATATTAGCTACAAATTCAAATTAGCTGAAGTTTACGAAAAAACTAATCGAGAAAGCAAGGCGGAAGCTATTTACCAAGATTTAATCTCAAATCTATCACCCATTCAAAGTCGCATACAAACTTTAGGAAAAATCTTTGTTGCAAATGGAAAATACGATTTAGGACTTCAAACCTATCTAAAAGGAAAAAAATTAATAAAAGGTGGTTATCAATTTAATATTGAATTGGCAGAAATTTATTCTTTAAAGTCTATGCCACGTAAAATGATAAATGAATACCTAGATTTGATAGACTATAGTTATTCTTATGTGCGAACCGTTCAAAATTATTTATCAAGAAGTATTGATTTTGAAGATGATTTTGAAAAAGTAACCATTTTAAAAGAAGAATTGCTAATTCGCATTCAAAAAGACCCTTCAAATGAATATTATAGCGAAATGTTAATTTGGTTATATTTACAAAAAAAACAGTTTTCTGGCGCAGTCATCCAAGCCAAAGCTTTAGACAAAAGAGCTAATAAAAAAGGAAAAAAAGTATATGAAATCGGTAATATTTGCATGACAAACCGTTCATACGCTAATGCTCGAAAAGCCTATAAATACATTATTGATCTAGGTGAAAATTCCCCTTATTATAATATGGCAGTACAAAAAAACTTAGAAGTTAGCTTTTTAGAAGTCACACAAAAAGGGAATTTTACAAAAAATGAATTAATTAATGTGAGTGTGGATTTTGAAAATGCACTTAAATCACTTGGGAAATCAAATTCTACTTTAAAAATCATTGAACAACTTGCCATTATTTACGCTTTCTACATTAATGAACCTAAAAAAGCAGAAGCTCTTTTAAAAGAGTCTTTTAACTTAAGAATGTCAGCATTACAAAAAGCAAAACTCAAGGTATTATTAGCTGATGTTTATGTTGTTGATGACAAAATTTGGGACGCTTCTCTTTTGTACATGCAAGTAGCAAAAAACTTTTCAGAAGACCCAATTGGTCATGAAGCAAAATTTAAAAATGCAAAAGTATTTTACTATGATGGTGAATTTGAATATGCCAAGGCTCAACTTGATGTTTTAAAAGCCTCAACCACAAAATTAATTGCCAATGATGCCATGCAACTTTCATTATTATTAATGGATAACTTAGGAATAGACACGACTCAAGCTCCTGTTGAAATGTATGCAAATGCCGATTTATTGCTCATGCAAAATAAATTTGATGCTGCCTTATCTCAATTAGATTCTATTAGTGTATTATATCCTTTTCATAGTTTAACAGATGAAATCTTATTTAAAAAAGGCGAAATTTATCAAAAAATGCAAAATTGGACAAAAGCAATTGAATTTTATGACATTGTTGTAAAATCTTATGCTTTTGATATTTTAGGAGATGATGCTGCGTTTAGAATTGCTCAAATTTACGACATCAATTTATCTGACCCTGAGAAAGCGTCAGTGTATTACAAAATGATATTATTTGATTTTAGTGGTAGCTTATACACTGCTGAATCTCGCAAAAGATATAGAGAAATTAAAGGTGTTTAAGATGAAAATTATATATAATGTAACTGTAAGCATTGATTATATTGTAGCAGACGATTGGTTACAATGGATGAAAACAAAACACATTCCAGATGTGTTAAACACTGGCTTATTTATTGAGGCTAAATTATCGAGAATATTAGCTGAAGAATCTGGTGGCGCTTCATTTTCAATACAATATTTATGTGAAAATATGGATGATTATGACACCTATCAAAAAGAACATGCCATAGCTTTACAACAAGAACACACAGCAAAATATCAGGGTAAATTTGCCGCATTTAGAACACTTTTAAAAGTTGAAGAACACTTTACATTATGATGGACGTTAAAGCCAAAAAACATTTAGGTCAGCATTTTTTAACCGACAAAACTGTTTGTCAAAGAATGACAGCCGCAATAGATGAAGGTAAAGTAAAAAAAGTGTTAGAAGTTGGACCAGGCATGGGCGCTTTAACAGATTTTTTATTGACTAGAAATGATTTTGAAACTCATGTTATAGAAGTTGATAATGAGTCTGTCATTTATTTAAATGAAAATTATCCTAAATTAAAAGGGAAAATTTATGCCAAAGATTTTTTAAGAATAGACGTCAAAGAATTAATGGGGGAAGCGCCTTTTATTGTAGCCGGAAATTTTCCTTATAATATTTCGTCTCAAATACTATTTAAAGTATTAGAAAACAAAGACCAAATTCCAGAAGTGGTAGGAATGTTTCAAAAAGAAGTAGCGGAAAGAATTGCAGAAGGCCCAGGCACAAAAAAGTACGGCATCACGTCTGTGTTATTACAAGCCTACTATGATATTGAGTATTTATTTACAGTTGAAGCGCATCATTTTGTACCGCCTCCAAAAGTTAAATCTGGTGTCATAAAATTGACTCGAAACAAGGTTAAAAAATTAGATTGTAATGAGAAATTTTTTAAACAAGTTGTCAAACTTGCCTTTAATCAAAGACGTAAAACATTACGTAATTCACTTAAATCTTTAATTCATGATGGGGTAAATAAAGATGAAGAAATCTTCTCATTACGACCTGAAAGGTTATCTGTTGCAGATTTTATTCGATTAAGTAAACTTTTAATTGTTGAAAATTAAATAAAATGACTTATATTTGTTTAAATACATTAGTTAAGTTTGATAGTTGAAACTATTTGAATTTAAGTTTCGTATAAGATTAAAATGAAAAATAAAAACTTACTCATTATATTTTTCGTGCTTATTTCACAAATAAGCATTGCTCAATCATGGAAGTACTCAAGACATGAGTTACAGTTTGGGTTGGGTGCGTCAAATTTTTTAGGGGATCTTGGTGGAGCTGATGCTATTGGGACTCACGGTATAAAAGATTTTAGATTTAGTATGACAAGACCTACTATAATGATGGGTTACAAATACATGGTTACACCTGCATTTTCGCTTAAAGGATCTATTATCACCTCATATCTATCTGGAGATGACGCAACAACTCAAGAAACAGCAAGGCAAAACAGAAATTTAAGTTTTAGGTCAGGAATTATTGAATTTGGAGCAACTGCAGAGTTATACCCTTGGACCGAAAAAACTAATCATTCTTACAAAGTTAGAGGAGTTTGGGGTAGTAAATCAATTACTTTATCACCATATTTTGTTATGGGGGTTGGCTTAACTTTATTTCAGCCAAAAACTAAATACAATGGAGATTGGGTAAAACTACAACCATTAGGAACAGAAGGACAAGGTTTAGCTGGACGGCCTGACAAATACAAAAGATACACTATGAGTTTTCCAGTAGGTATTGGAGTTAAATATTTAATAGACAGAAACTGGAGTATTGGTTTTGAATTATCGGCAAGATATACACTCACAGATTACATTGATGATGTGAGTACATCTTATTATATCCCTTCAGAAATTGAAGCTGCTAATGGAACACTTGCAATGACTTTAGCTGACCGCGCTTTAAATCCATCATTGGGTACAACAGGTGTAACTCAATTTGCTGATGGTAGTAATAATTATTTTCAAAGAGGAAATCCAAATTACAATGACGCTTATATGTTTGCAATATTTTCGGTCCATTACCGTTTAAGAAAAGGAACTAAGTTTATTCCTAAATTTTAAACAAATGTTACATAAATTAATTCTAATTCTTTATTTGAGTCTTTCCTCAGTTGTATTTTCACAATCTGAACGGTTTAAAGGTGCTTTTGAATTTGGTTTTATGGGCGGTGGGTCATATTATATTGGTGATTTAAATCCAAACCTTCATTTTGTATATAGTAAACCAGCAATGGGATTGATTGTAAGGTACAATTTATCAACCAGACACTCTATGCGTTTTACAGCCACTTATGGCAATGTATATGGTTCTGATTCAAAGTCCGATAATGACTTTCAAATCAACCGAAACTTAAGTTTTAGTTCATCAATCATTGAAATAGCAATGGGGTTTGAATTAGATTTATTGAAGTACAGAATTAAGGATATGAAGTACCCGATTACTCCTTATTTCTTTTATGAAATTGCCTACTTTAGAATGAATCCTAAAGCTAAAAATACTAATGGAGACGATATTGTTTTACAAGAATTAGGGACTGAAGGACAAGGAACCCTATTGTCAGATAAAAAACAATATGGCTTAAATCAACTGTCTATTCCACTTGGAATTGGAATTAAATTTAACATTAAAGACCGAATTGCAATTTCACTTGAATACGGAATTAGAAAAACATTTACAGATTATTTAGATGATGTATCTGGTAAATATGTGAATCCTTTCGTTTTGGCAAGTTTAAAAGGACCTCTAGCTGCTCAATTAGCCGACCCAAGTTTAAACGGACAATCTTATACGACATTAGGATTAGATAGAGGAAATGCCAACAATAAAGATTGGTATGCCATGTATGGTGTAATGATTACTTTTAAACCATGGAAAGCAAATATATGTAAAATGCAAGGCTTTGGAAGTGGTAAAAAGAGCAATAAAAGAAGACGAAAAGGAAGAAAACGTTAGTTTTATTCAGGCATTAAATAAGTCACCCTCCATAATATGGTCGAATCATCAAATAAATTATTGGACCCGTAACTGCTACATACAACCATAATGGAAAAGTATATTTAGCTAATTTTCGGTGCGCTTCAAGATTATTTGCCCAACCTTTTAAATACGTCAGCATTACCATAGGAATAACGGCTATACTTAAAACAATATGGGAAATAAGAATGAAAAAATAAACATATCGCACAATACCTTGACCACCAAACTTTGTATCTCCAGAAGTGGCATGATATAATATATACCCGACTAAAAACAATAAAGACCCCAATATGGCAAAACGTATAAATAAGCGGTGTCGTTTTTGATTTTTATTTTTTATGGCCACAACTGCTAAAACTAACAAAACAGCTACACATCCATTAATTAATGAATAAATTGGTGGTAAAAAACTAAAGTCATAACCCGGTATTTTAATCCCAAATAATGCAGCAACAGCAAGTGGAATAATAACCGACAAAGCTATAACTAACTTTTTATATTTTTTTTCAATTTGATTATTCTCCATATTCAACTTTTAATAATGCTCTAATGTCTTTTTCTAATTGATTAACTCTGTTTATATCTGTTCCTTCATACATTCCTCTAATTCGCCCTTTACGGTCAATTAAAACAAAATACTCTGAATGTAAAAAACCTCCTTCAGCTTCAGGATCAACATCTGCGTTAATTAAATAGCCATACTTACCAATTTCATACACATATTCTTGAGGAGCATATAAAAAGAACCAATCATCTCTGGTGTCAATATGGCGAGTATTAATATATTTATTGAGTTTAGCCAAAGTGTCTCTATTAGGATCAACGGTATGCGACAACAAAATCAGCTCATCAATATCTTTTGTGTTTTCATGTAACACTTCCATATTTCCTGTCATTTTTGGACAGATTGAAGGACATGATGTAAAGAAAAAATTTGCAACATAAATTTTTCCGTTGACTGTTTCATTAGTTACAATAGAACAATCCTGTGCCGTAAATTGAAATTCTGGAATAGTATGAAATATGGTGTCAGTTATTTGTCCTTCATCATCATAATCAAACTCCATTTCGCCAATATATGGCAGGACTTGCGTTTTTTGTTTTGAATTTTTATTACTTTCAGTTGACTCGGTACATCCAATTAACCCTAATAAACAAAACAAAAAATACATCCTATTTAATGCCACGTTCTTCATCAAATTCTGCTTTTTTTAATATTTTTAATAAATCAAAGAAATTACTGATATCTGAATAACTTCTAGCACCTGTAAATCCTCTTATGTGTTGTTCTTTATCGATTAACAATAAGCTATTTATAAAAGTCTTTGACCCCACCTCATCATTGTCAGGAGTTGACGGTAAGTCATAAAAGTTTTTACCTAAATAGTTGAAAGAAAAAATGGGTTTTGCATCTCCAGTTGTAATCCACCACAAATCTTTGTCGTAATTTTCAATCGTATGCATTTCTTCAACAAATTTTTCAGTTGGCTGTTCTTCCAGTTTTCCTTCATGATCGGTTAAAATCGACAAAATAATAACATTGTCGTAACTATCTTGATTGTCTTCCAATTTCTTATAGAACAACTCCTCAAAATGGAAAAGAAAAGTTCCACAATTGTCTGGACAAGAATTTTGTAATGTTGTTACCACTACAAATTTATTTTTAATACTATTATTAGTGATTTTTTTACCTTCAAGTGTTGTTAACTCAAAAGGCGGCAATGTATAGAGTATAGAATCTATTTTATTTCCATTTTCATCATATTGATATTGATGTTCTCCTATATAGGGTAATTCAACAAATTTATTGTTTACTGTTTTTGCTAAAAAATAAATTAAAGAGCCCGGACCAAAAAGTACGATAATCATTAATCCTAGTCTTTTTAATCCGGGCATCAATACGTTTAATTTATTTTACACTCTATAATTGACCCATTCAGCACCAACATAACCACCTTCAGTAAGTAAGTGAAAAATCAAATATAAAATGAAAATGATGTAAGGAATAAGAATCATCATTTTAAAGTTTTTTCTTTCTTCACCAAGGTGCATAAAAATCATCACAATATATGCAGCTTTTATTAAAGTTAAAATAATGTAACCAAATTTAATAAAAACCCAAGCAGCTTGAACATCTCCTTGAGGATCTCTTTTAGGAAACAGTCCCCCTACAGCAACTTCAATTATTGTAATAATAGAAAGTATTGCTGTTACTTTCCAAATTTCTTTTCTTTTCTTTTTACCTTCTTCCTCACTGTGATGTGCATCCAAAGAATATTCTATAATATCGTCTCTTACCATTTTATAATTTTTTTTGAGTTCTTTAATCTTTGACTATAAAACTTAAACTAAGTAGTAGAATGTGAATACAAATACCCAAACTAAATCTACAAAGTGCCAATACAACCCAACTTTTTCAACCATTTCATAATGACCTCTGCGTTCATAAGTACCTTTAAACACATTAATAAGTATAATTGTATTAAATATAATACCTGTTAAAACGTGAAACCCGTGGAATCCAGTAATAAAAAAGAAATAATCGGCATATAAAGTTGGTCCGTAAGAAATAACATCTGTACCTATAACGTGACCATGCGCATCTTTAATTAATTCGTAGGTACCCCCATAAACATTATGTGCGAGAGTTGCATTATCATTCCATGTACTAAAAATACCATCTGGTCCGGCAATAAATGTTTTCCACTCCCAAACTTGAGATAATTCAAATACCAAACCACCAACAACAGTTAATAATAACCATTTTATAACGCCTTTTCTATCCATTCTATGTCCAGCTTCAACAGCCAATACCATAGTAACCGAACTTGCAATTAAGATAAACGTCATAAACGCTACGTAAATCAATGGGAAACTACCATGTGAAAAAGGTATATGCGTAAATATTTCTTCTCCCATTGGCCATTCTGCTACAGCAGATTGATTAGAAAATTTAGCAAATCCTAATGATGTTAACAATCCTCCAAATGTTAATGCGTCAGACACAAGGAAAAACCACATCATCATTTTACCATAGCCTAAACTAAAAGGTGAGATTTTCCCTCCCCAAAGCGTTGCTGAATCTATTTGTTTAGAAGCTGGTGTGCTCATAATAAAAATTTTGTTTGTGCAAGTTTAATGAATTAAATTTAAAAAAGCATATAAATAGAGCCATAAAATTCCCAAAAAATGCCAATAAATTGACCCTATTTTTAGACCTATATGATTCATTGATGTATATTTCTGTTTTAATGTATTGATAAACAATACTAAAAGCACGATTATTCCAGCTAACCAATGTAAACCATGAACAAATACAAATGCAAAGATAAAACTACCTGTTCTATTTTGTGACGTGTTTAATTGATTCATCTGGTATGCTGACAGTTCTTGTCCATCTTTATAAAATTTTCTGTTTTTATATTCGATTGGTTTACTTTTGTATTTAATTGTGAAATCTACCCCATATTTCCCAACCATATAAAAGTCACCTCTTCCACTTACAATTGATTCTGACAATCGAAATAATCTTTGTTTTTGTTCGGGAGACAAGCTAATTCCATTTAGTTCTAATCTATTATTTTCATATAAAACAGGCTCATTTTTATATTTCAAAATGAAAATACCATAATTTGAGATAGGTTGTTCTTTTTCTTTTGCAACTGAAACAATTTCAGAATTAAACTTAAGAAATTTTGACTTTAAATCTTCATTTAACACTTCACCTTCCCAAAAGTAGTTATTGCCGTCAAAAGAAATCTCTTTGTTGTTATAATATATCGAATAATACTCTCCGTATCTTCCATCAATATTAATAATTCCAGCTCTAACTGCATTTCCATTGTCATGCAGCGTTAAAAATCCTTTATATTGAAAATATCCAAATCCAAGACCTATTAAAAGAGCTATTCCAATGAATACTGAAGCAATTTTTGTGTTATTTTTCTTCACATACACAGTTGCACCATATATTCCTAAACTACTAATTAGGATAAAAATAGTACTTATTGTAAATGCAAATGGCATCTTAACATCCACCCAAAAATCAGATCCAGAAGCCACAATATATCCACTTGTTATTCCAGCAAAAAGCATGATAATTGAAAATAAAGATACCCAAAGTAAATTCTTTTTTATTTTCTCTTTTAGCTTTAACGCTTCTATTTCTTGAGCTTTTTGAGCTACCACATCCAATTCTAAATTGTCAATATTATCTTCTAATGATGCCATGATAAATTACGTTATACTTGATTAAATACGTATAAAAATTGAATGATTGGCAAATATAAAAATGACGCAAACATTAACTTACGTGCCAATTTGTCGTCTAACGACAAATAAAATCTTAATGCAATTGAAAAGAACCATAAACCTGCTAAAGTTCCAATAATTAAACTGACTAAACCAGTATGTTCATATAAATAAGGTAAAATTCCTGCAGGAATCATAAATAAAGCCGAAACCAAAATCCATGTTGCTGAAATTTTATCTTTTCTTTTTTTAGACGGCAATAATGAAAACCCACCTTTACTATAATCTTCATCACTCACCCAAGCGATTGCCCAAAAATGAGGGAATTGCCATGCAAATTGCACAAAAAACATAATCCCAACTAACATATCGAATTTACCTGTTACAGCAACTGCACCTAACATTGGAGGGATTGCACCTGGAAATGCCCCTACAAATACTGCCCAGGGCGATATTCTTTTTAATGGTGTGTATAAAAACACATACATAAATAAGGCTAACCCCCCTAAAATCCCTGCATAAAAATTCAATTGAAATAAAAAGATTAATCCAATAATTCCAAAAGAGAAAGACGCAATCATAGCTTCTGTCACAGTCATTCTACCAGTAGGGAGTGGACGATTTGCTGTTCGACTCATTTTTTTATCAATGTCGCGCTCTATAATTTGATTAAATCCATTTGATGAACCCGTTATTAAAAAACCGCCTAATACCAAGTATAAAAAATCTAAATTAAAGTGTCCACCCGCAAAAAACCATCCCGAAATTGCTGACAATACCACCAAAAATGATAGTCTCAACTTCAACAGCATAACGTAGTCTTTTACCTTTGACGGAGATTTGACTTCTTTTTCTATAACAATTTCTTGATTTGACACTCTAAAAAATTAAGGTGCAAAGATATGAAATAATATAAATAGATTTAAAGAATACGTTTAAAAGTCGGTATATTTATTCCAAATTCTTGATTTTAAACCAACTTGAACAAAGTGATTTGTTTTATAACCGTATGTATTAATCTCAAATCTAAAATTATATTGTGCCGTGGCGTAAAGGTTAATGGCTTTTGCAATAGGAAATTCATAAATAATCTGATTGTTAAACACATTGGTTTTTAAACCTTGCATAATCTCATGACCATAATTCCCTTCTCTATCGGCATACGAATTAAAAATATTTTGACCATAATTAATAGCTGAACTATCAATTCCATAGGCAGAGTATGTTATTTTATTTGTAAATTGATGTTTGCCTTTTTTATAGGACAAAATATTTACAAGTTCAAAAAAATTAGCCCCTATGGGGTGAGCTACTGGTGCGTTCATATTCCCATAACTTTGGGCACTATATTTATGCGAATAAGTAAAGGGTCTCACAAAATTAAATTCTAACTGACTATACAATCCATCTACAATAAAATCTTGTACTTTGACACCAATTTGCATCCCAAATTTATTTGCCCACCATTGATTCCCAGCTTTTAATTCGCTTAATAAAAATTCATCTAAAATCAACTGATAATAAAATGTTTGTTGATGCAGTGTTTTATAACTCATATTTACCCCTAATAACACATTGTCTGCCGAACCCGTAGCATATTCTACAGGACGGTAAAACACAACAGGGTTTAAGTAATTCAAATCAAACTTTCGATCAGACAAACTATCTTTACCTCCCATCACAACGGTTTCGAAAATACTTAAATTAAAATCTTTTGTAATATTCCAACTTAAATAATGACTAGCTGAAAACTTTAAAGCATTGGTTTGTGGTTGAGTTGGAGATTGAAAAACATCTCGCCAAACTTGATATAAGTTCACATATTTTATACTTGCAAATGATGTTTCAATTTTTAAAAATGGATTTGCAACCGCATTATCTGACAATAATAAGGAACGGTATCCTTCTCCAAAAAAGTTTTTACCAAATCCTCCCAAAAAAGTAAAAAATTTATTGACTTTATAAGCTGCAACTAACTCTGAATTGTAAAAAACATTTGGCGCAATCGCTCGACTTGCTCCTGGATAAACTGTTGAAAATTGAATAACTGAATCTGTAACATAATTATTTTTGGTATTATATGGTAAAAATTTACCTGTCACAAAAAAATTACCTTTTCCGTAATCAGCACCAACACCCAACCCTGCTGTATAGGTTAGATTTTGAAAATTATCGTAACCCATTGTTAAGTTTGCTAGTGGGTAGATTCTCTTATTAGGGGTCTTCACAACACATTCCAAACCTGATTTTTGATAACCAACAATCAAATCTTTAGACTTATAAAAAAGTTTATCATTTAAAACATAAGGCTTAACTGAACTGTGTACACTTTTATTCAAGTCAAAACTTTGCCCTAAGGTATCATTTCTATAGTGTAAATCTGCGATTCTTGTTTGTGAAAAAATCATAGAAAATGAGAAAACCATAACTAGAAAAACGGTATGTTTTAAATTTAATCTCATTTTTTTTTTGGATACACAGCAAATAAAACAAATGCAATTGATAGGGCTGCACACAACCCAAATGTTGCGGTTGCATATTGCGTTGGGGTAAATGCAGCACATGCTATAATAGATAGATTAAATAAATAAATAATAAACACTACACGTTTATGTCCATAACCTTTGTCTTGTAATTTATGGTGCAAATGATTTCGGTCGGCCTCAAATGGAGACTTACCTTTAATTGTCCGACTAATAAATACCCTTAAAGTGTCTAAAAGAGGATATGCCAAAATTGAAATAGCAAAAATTGGTGTTGATATATTTTTAAAAGGTGCTTCTAAAAAATCAAGTGGTGTTTCAATTAATTGAATTGCTAGGACTGACAAGATTGCACCTATGGTTAGTGACCCCGAGTCCCCCATAAATATACGGGCAGGATTAAAATTAAAAATTAAAAAACCTAGAAGTGCTCCAGCAAGTGCAAACGATACTAAAGCCCAATGTGGTGCACCTGCAAAATAAAACCAAACTCCAAAGACGATTGATGCAACAAAACCAATACCTGAAGCTAATCCATCAACCCCGTCAATTAAATTTATGGCGTTAACAATCACTATGTAAACAAAAATAGAGATTAATAACTGTGCATATTCTGGAAAAATTACATCCATTCCAAACAAACCTTGCATTGACGTTATTTTTATTCCCCCCATGGCAACCAAAACAAATCCAACAATAAAGTGAGCTATTAATTTTTTAGTGGGCGACATGCCAATTATATCATCTTTTACCCCGACAAAAAATAATAAAACCAAACTTGCCATTAATTTAAAAAATGGACTTATTATTTCAGGAGATTTTGAGTCATCTGGGAACCATAAAAAACAAGAAAAAATAAAAGCACTAAAAATCATTACCCCCCCAATAGTTGGAATACTACTTTGGTGTTTTTTACGATCTTCACTTGGTTCATCTACTAAATATTTCAATTTAGCCACTTTTATAAGTGAGGGCGTAGCAAATAAAACCACTCCAAATGCGGTTAAAAATGCCATTATATAATGATAATAATTCATTTACCAATCTAGTTTTTTATTTCTTAATCTTGTTCTTATACCAAAGTACACGTAGTTTGTTACTTGAGGGTTGATTTTTTTATTATCTGTGCGATATAAATACCCTAAAACGGTTTGTAAATTGTAATTTTTATTAAACCTATATCCAAATTCAAAATTATTATTGAACACATTAGTTGATGTTGTGTTAGAGAAGCCAAAAGACGTAAAAGGTTGTAAAATATCAACACCTATATTGTATAAATCATTTGAACGTTTTGAATAAAACACCATTTTATTTTGGACAAACCAATGATTCTTTTGATAAGAGATAATACCAACAATTTCTTTATACCCACTCACAAAAGGATGACCTAAAGATAAATTATTATTTGAATAGTTATACCTAACATCAGCAGATAAGTAGGCGTTTTCGGGACTTTGATTATACTCTACTCTTAAGTCTAAATTTTTTAAAAATAAATCATACGATTTAAAACCAACTTGTGAAGAAATTCGATTATTATCAATCAATATTTGTGTGTATAACTTTGTTTTTTTTAAAGTGTAATTTGCCCCTACCCCTAAAATTGAGTTATAATTCTGAGCTTCAGTTCCTTTTATAATTGAATTTACTCCAATAGCCGGATTTAAAAATAGCCAATCTGGCTTTTGAGTACCAAGAGAATCAGTACTACGCCAATTACTACCTTCAAATAAATTAATATTTATATTATCGGTTATGGCATATTCTAAAAAATGAAACACGCCAATTTTCCGTTCATAAGTTGCCTCTGGGGTACTAAAAACTGATAAACGATATGGATTAGTTAGCATAGCGTAAATAATATTGTATTGCAATTTACCATCAAAGGCAAAAAACTCGGTTTTAAAAAATGGATAATTCCCACTAAAATCCGATAAAAAAAGAGAACGATACCCACTACCAATAAATTGATTTCCGTTACCCAATTGAAAATTCAGCCATTTTGTTGGCACAATTGACAGTTGACCTGTTGCAAAAGCGAAATCATATCCATTGGTTTTAAAAGGTTTTGTTCGGGCATACATTGGAATAAATGCATTTTCTTGTTTATAACCTTGAGCTGTTGGTCTAAATTCACCACTAGCATCAAAAAAGTCGGATTGATACTGTGGCACAATGGCTTGATTTTCGTAAACTGAGGTTGTAAACGCTACTTTGTCGTAAAATTTTGCCTGCACTCTAATCCCTCTGGTGTTCCAATACATTTTGTATAAAGAATCCATGCTCAAATCGGTCCCCAATTCCGCATCAACAATTGGATCAACCGAACACCAAAAATCTTCACCTTTAAAAATGATAAAGTTTTCTTTAAATAGTTTTTGAGTAATCCAATAGTAATATTTTCCGGTTGAAAAATAAATTGAATCTGCATTTGATTTAGTATCGAGTAATGGTTTTACCGAAAGGTGTTTTTGGTAATTAGTTGTGTTTTTTGATTGAATATTGAATTGTTCAATCTCAGAATGGTAATAATTTTCGTTTGGAAAATACAATTGAGATGTAGCCGAAAATGTTAAAAAACAAGTCAACAGCACCATAAAAAACGAATGTAAATTGTACTGACTATTTTTATTGTGTTTTTGCATACCAATCTCAATTACAAAAATACGTTTAAAATGGGATTAGGTTACTACTTTTAACCCAAATTAGAAGTAATCGTTCAAAAAAATAAAGAATTAATGACATAAAAAAGATTCTTTATACTGACCCTATGCCATGAATTCGCTAATTACGGCCACATGCGTAGAGGTAATCACATAAAAGGGCACTCTTTTATAGCGAACAAAACACAAAATCAAAAAAATGGTTTTATCTTTACGTTTTCAAATTTTAAAACTATGTACAGAACGCACACTTGTGGAGAATTAAGGATAGAAAATGTAGGCCAAAAAGTAACTTTATCTGCATGGATTCAAACCATTAGAGATAAAGGCACCATTGCTTGGATTGATTTACGTGACAGATATGGCATTACGCAAGTAGTAGCAGAAAGTGGTGTAGTGAGTGATGATGTAATGGCCCAAATTAAAAACTTAGGCCGTGAATTTGTGGTTCAAATAGAGGGTGAGATTATTGAAAGACATTCAAAAAATCCTGATATGCCAACAGGTGACATTGAATTAAAAGCGGATAAAATCACGATTTTAAATGCGTCAAAAACACCCCCTTTTACTATTGAGGACGACACTGATGGGGGTGAAGAAATTAGAGCACAATATCGTTATTTAGATTTAAGAAGAAATCCTGTCAAGGAGAAACTTAAATTAAGAAATAAAGTATCTTTAGAAACAAGAAAATATTTAGATTCTGTTGATTTTATAGAGGTGGAAACGCCTTATTTAATTAAATCAACACCGGAAGGGGCTCGTGATTTTGTAGTGCCAAGTAGAATGAATCCAGGTGAGTTTTATGCTTTACCACAGTCGCCACAAACTTTTAAACAGTTATTAATGGTGAGTGGTTACGACAAATATTACCAAATTGTAAAATGTTTTAGAGATGAAGATTTAAGAGCTGACCGTCAACCAGAGTTTACACAAATTGATTGCGAAATGAGTTTTGTGGAGCAAGAAGATGTGTTAAACACTTTTGAAGGTTTAGTAAAACATTTATTTAACGAATGTAGAGATGTACAGTTTGAAGGTAATTTTCCAAGAATAACTTATGCTGAAGCCATGGAGAAATACGGGTCGGACAAACCAGATATTAGATTTGGAATGGAATTTTGTGATGTAACAAACATTGTAAAAGGTCAAGATTTTGGAGTGTTTGACAATGCTGAAACTATTTTAGCTATAAATGCTGAACAAGCTGCAGTTTATACTAGGAAACAAATTGACAACATAATAAAATGGGTTAAACGACCACAAATTGGTGCAATGGGAATGATTTATATGCGTGTAAATGAAGATGGTTCATTTAAATCGAGTGTAGATAAATTTTATGACCAAACACAGTTGGCTAAATGGGCAGAGGCGACTAATGCAAAACCAGGAGATTTAGTACTTTTATTAAGTGGAGACACTGATAAGGTTCGTTCGCAGATGAATGACTTACGTTTGCACATGGGAGATGAATTAGGGTTGAGAGATCCAAATAAGTTTGCGCCGTTGTGGGTATTAGATTTTCCGTTGTTAGAATGGGATGAAGATACTAATCGTTATCATGCCATGCATCATCCGTTTACTTCTCCTAAACCAGAAGATATGCATTTAATTGACGCTGAACCAGGAAAAGTTAGAGCAAACGCTTATGATTTAGCCATGAATGGAGTTGAATTAGGTGGTGGTTCTATTAGAATACACAATAAAGAATTACAGGCAAGAATGTTTGAATTATTAGGTTTTTCTGATGAAGATGCACAAGCTCAATTTGGATTTTTAATGGATGCTTTTGAATATGGTGCGCCTCCACATGGTGGTTTAGCTTTTGGATTAGATAGATTAGTAGCTACAATGGGTGGTTCTGATTCGATTAGAGATTATATTGCTTTCCCTAAAAACAATAGCGGGCGTGATGTCATGATTGATTCACCAGCACCAATTGATACTGAACAATTAAAAGAATTGAATTTAGATTTAACACCAACTTAACATTGAAATGCACCTAATAAATAGTTTCTTTTCTCACTTCTTTTCTTCAAAAAATAAATTCATAACTTTTGCTATGAATGGATTTTTATTCATCAATAGGTAAAAAAACAATTCTATTTCTTTCAGCGTATTTCAAAATTAAATTGGTGTAAAACTGGAAGAAAAAGAAGCTTAAACCAAAAAAAGCCACCTATAAATTAGGTGGCTTTTACATTTAATACTAATTAAATCAATATTATTGAATACTTAATCCGGTAGTTACATCTCCAAAAGGAACAACCATTGGGTCGTCACTATATGGATCATCAACCCACACACGTCCCATTTTTTTGTCAACTTTTACAACTTTGGTATTGATAAATTTACCAACCCATGGAGCTTGAACTTCATCACCTTCTTTTACATTAGGGTTTACTTCAATTGCTGTACAATCTGCCATATTATAAGTTGCCATTTTACCTGCAAAACCAATAGTCAACACTTTATCTCCTGAAATACTAATAATAGTCGCTGCTTTATAATCGCTTCCGTCTTTAACAGCAACTGTTGTTCCTACATCCCATTTTTTTGTCAATGCATGAAAAGTATTTGGTTCAATTTGATACGTTGCCTGCCCAATACCAACGCCATCATTATTTTTAGCTGGATTATCCCAATCTAAATCTAAATAATTTACAATGGGCTCTTTTGGGTTAGAATCATCTACAACAATTGCTCTTTGCATTCCACTACTTGTTTGCCACCAAGTCAAAATAATATCTCCTTTTTTTACAGACTGATTTGGCTTAATTGGTACAATCATATAGTTTGGAATTTCAACTTCACCATCAAATCTAAAATCAACAGTACTGTATTCGGGTCCAGGTACTCCCATTTTCGCATCATAAAAAATAAAAGTTGTTGATTCTCCTCCATCTCTAGTTGCGTCTTCTTGCCAGTTTTTTGAAGGTGTTAACACATAATCTCCTTCTCCGCCTGCAAATCCAACATCAGGAAAATCGGTAAAGGGATCAATTTGAGTGATTTCAACCTCTTCAACTTCTTCTGTTTCATCAGGGGCTACTTCTTCAGTTTTGTTTTCATTTTCTGTATTTTCAGTGGACTCTTCACTTCCTCCACATGACACCATACTTACCATGACTACACTTGCAATAAAAATCTTCTTTTTCATAAATAATTGTTTTAGTGCAAGTTATAAACACATGTGTTATCTCAAAATTTTTTACACAAAAAAAGCCGTTCAAATAAGTGAACGGCATTTTTTGTCAGTGAATGACGTATTTCTACATATTTAATTTCTTTTTCATTCCTTTTGATAAGGCATCTTTATGTAAATAAATGTTAATTGATTTATATTTAAAATAAGCTTCTGAAGCATAAAAATAACCATCACAATGGTTTCCTGTTCCCCAAGAATTTTTGATTAAAAGATATTTTGTTCCATTTTGGTCTTTATATAAACCAACCGCATGCATTCCATGATCGTCTGTTGTTTGTTTACCATCATACCCTTTTTGTCTTAATTCCTGTGTGATTTTTTCTTCTTTACCCGGTTTTTCAAAACAAGATGCTTTTTTATCAGATCCACCGTCAGAAAAGTTTTTATTGTTTTGACCTGACACAAAAATTAATGATTTATCTTCTGGTACAATTGCTAATCCTGCTCTGTAATTAAAATAATCTTCAGACACATCAGCTCCCCAAGCAAATGTATATCCATTTTTAAGTGCTTCTTCTGCTATTACCCAAAAATCATCTACTGGTACATTATATGAATTTCCCCAATTCCAATTATCTGGTATTGCAAGGTGACATGTTTCGTAAAATTCATGATTAGAAAATGAAGTGATACCAATATAATCATCCATATTTAATCCAATATGATCTCTGTATGAAATGGGATTGAATTTTTTACCTTCAAATTCAAATTCAAAGTCATTCACATCACTCGGTACATAACCTAAATAAGCATTTAAAATTCCTTCAATAGCTTTACTCCAAACAGGAGATAAAAATTCCCCATCTCTTAATCCTTGCACTCGTTTTAATACACCTGCCATAGCACCTTTTAGTACCTCAGCTAATTCGGCATGTGTATGTGAATCTGTTCCATAATTAAGACCTTTATAAGCCTCTAAAGGAACAATTCCATACTTATTAATTACCCATGCAATATCATGAAAAGCACCACCTTCATCAAAATTAGACTTACCATCCATTCTAATATATTTTTCGGCTTTACCCAAATAAGCAAAACGTGCAATCCACATTTCAGCCAATACAGCATCACCTTTACCAATCCTCTTAATTTCTGATTCTAAAAAAGACAAAGTTGAGAAACTCCAACACGTCCCTGTCCATCCTTGAGACTGAACTGGAGTTGCATCTAAATGAACAATTTTTTCAAATTTATATTCGCTTCCTTCTTTATTGGTTGCGTATTCTTTTTGTGCCAATACTGACGATACTGACAACAAGGCGATAACACCTAAGATTATTTTTTTCATGTTTTAATTGTTTTCTTGCTTGCGTAAATTTAATCATTGCTTTACAAAAAGCAACAATAACTATGAATTTTTACATTATTTGAATGAAAACAGACAAAATTTAATCCAAAAATCAATTATTTATTTAAAATCCAAGTTGAAATAGATTCAGAAGTTAATTTAGTCTTCATTAATTTTGCTTCAGATTTTGTACTAAAAGATTCAGCCGAAACACGATAAAGTCCTTTGTTTTTATCAACTATATGTGCCGAGTATCCTTTTGATTTTAAATCTTTAACCAAAGAATTTGCATTGGTTTTACTTGAGAAACAACCGGCTATTAAATGAATATTTTGAGTAACATTATCCATTTTAAGCTCAACGCTTTCTACTTCATTATTATGAATTACTTCAGAACTATTATTTTTTAAGTTTTTATGTAAGGCTACAGGAATATATAATTCATTATTAAATTTATAATTATAATATTGTACTGATGGACTAATTTCTTTAACCATTGTTTCCCAACTCTCCACAACCTCTGAAACTTCAATTTCATTTTTATCTAAACGTGTTGAATAGGTCTTAGGTGCTTTTTGATGCAAAGGATTAAAGTCAGCTATTTGAATATTTCCAGTATCTAAGACTGTAGAATTCATTGGAATCCAATATGAATAAAATAAAGCCGGAATTAAACATGCTACAGCTACATACTTCCAACGTTTAGACTTTGAACGCACGAGAGTTTTTATTTGTGGCTCAGACTTATTATCATTTACTTTAACAGCTGACTTTACGGCCGAAAATGATATTATTTTTGTATCTTTTACATCATTTGACTCTTGTTCTACAACTTTTTCTTTTGGAATAGACTCAGAAGAAACAAATTGAACGGTTGACAATCCGTAAGCATCTAGAAGTAAATTAAACTCTCTGTTTTGTTCAAAAGAAATCCCATTTTCATTTTTAAATAAAAATCCAATTTCGCCTATTGAAATGCGTTCGTTTTTAGACAGTTTTGTTCTCCAAATTTCTACTTCAACAGCAATCAAACTTAAAGTTTCACTGTATTGTTTTTCAATTTGTCTTGACACATAATCAGCCAACAACCCATCATTACTTAATAGGTTAGGGTTAAATAAAACATGTTTTGAAGGCGGATAAATTTTATTACGCACCTCATCAATCACTGCCGATTTATAATTGGCAATAAATCCCCCAAAATTTGGCACAATAACACAGTTATTTTTAACCAATAATTCTGATATGTGTCTTGATAAGTTCATTTTTACTGTTTACAAATTTAAACCTTATTTTTGTTTACGACAAGATTTTTTTAAAGTTACTCAATTTGGGGTTAAAAATAACCCTTTTTTGAATTATTTCCAATAAAAAAAACCGACTATCAATTAAGATAGCCGGCTTCTTCTTATGAAGAATTAATTTATTGTTCGTCAACTTCTTCAAAATCCACATCTTCTGCTTCAGTATTTTCTGTGTTATCAGCAGTTGTTTCACCTTCAGCTTGATTTGCTCCAGCTCCATCTTGTGCATACATTTCTTGTGATGCTGCTTGAAATACAGTATTTAGTTTTTCAGTTGCGGTATCAATAGCGCCAAAATCTTTTGCTTCAAATGCTGTTTTTAATTCAGCTAAAGCACTTTCAATTGGTTCTTTTTTCTCAGCTGGTAATTTATCACCAAACTCTTTCATTTGTTTTTCCGTTTGGAAAATTAAAGCATCCGCACCGTTTAATTTATCTACCTCTTCTTTTTTCTTAGCATCTGCATCTGCATTAGATTCTGCTTCAGCTTTCATTTTAGCAATTTCTTCTTCAGACAACCCACTAGACGCTTCAATTTTAATTGACTGTTCCTTTCCTGTGGCTTTATCTTTAGCCGAAATAGACATAATTCCATTCGCATCAATATCAAAAGTTACTTCAATTTGAGGCACCCCTCTTTGCGCCGGTGGAATATCAGTTAACTGAAATCTACCTAAAGATTTATTGTCGTTTGCCATTGGACGTTCACCTTGCAACACATGAATATCTACTGCTGGTTGGTTATCAGATGCTGTTGAGAAAGTTTCCGATTTTTTTGTTGGAATAGTTGTATTCGCTTCAATTAATCGTGTCATTACTCCACCCATTGTTTCAATCCCCAGAGACAATGGTGTTACATCTAACAACAACACATCTTTTACTTCCCCTGTCAAAACTCCACCTTGAATAGCTGCTCCAATTGCTACAACTTCATCAGGATTTACGCCTTTAGATGCTTCTTTATTAAAGAATTTTTTAACAGCTTCTTGTATTGCTGGAATTCTTGTTGAACCTCCTACAAGTATGATTTCATCAATATCACCAATTGACAATCCTGCTCCTTTCAATGCAGACTTACACGGCTCAATAGTTCTTTTTACTAAATCGTCTATTAACGTTTCAAATTTAGCTCTACTTAATGTTCTTACTAAGTGTTTTGGAATACCATCAACTGGCATAATGTAAGGTAAGTTTATCTCTGTAGATGTTGTAGATGATAACTCAATTTTTGCTTTTTCAGCTGCTTCTTTTAAACGTTGTAAAGCCATTGGATCTTTTCTTAAATCAATGTTTTCATCACTTAAAAATTCTTCAGCTAACCAGTTAATAATTTTATCATCAACATCATCACCACCTAAATGAGTATCTCCATCAGTCGATAAAACCTCAAAAACACCATCTCCTAATTCTAAGATAGATACATCATGTGTACCACCTCCAAAATCAAAAACAACTATTTTTTGATCTACACTTTTTTTATCTAATCCATAAGCTAATGCTGCTGCAGTTGGCTCATTGATAATACGTTTCACTTTTAATCCTGCAATTTCACCAGCTTCTTTTGTCGCCTGACGCTGTGCATCATTAAAATAAGCTGGCACTGTAATTACAGCCTCACTTACATCTTGTCCTAAATAATCTTCAGCTGTTTTCTTCATTTTTTGAAGTACCATTGCCGAAATTTCCTGAGGCGTATATAATCTATCGTCTATTTTAACACGTGGTGTATTCCCATCACCTTTTACAACTTCATAAGGTACTCTTCCTACCTCTTTAGCTACTTTATCAAAAGACGTTCCCATGAAACGTTTAATCGAATAAATCGTTTTTGTTGGATTAGTAATTGCCTGACGTTTTGCAGGGTCACCAACTTTTCTTTCGCCTCCTTCAACAAATGCAACAATTGATGGCGTTGTTCTTTTACCTTCAGCATTTGTAATTACAACAGGCTCGTTTCCTTCCATTACAGACACACAGCTATTTGTTGTCCCTAAATCAATTCCTATTATTTTACTCATTTTTATTATATTATATGTTTAATATTCTGTTCGTTGATTAACCTTAGTCAATGTTTGTGCCAAGTGACAATTTATTGCCTTTTACCTTAATTATGTCATTCTTAATTAGTAAAATTCAGTATTTTTATGACAAATAGACAGACAAAGTGACAGTTTACTCTATTTTTTATTTGGTAAATCCCCAAAAGGGTCGCGCTTTTTGTTATATCTTTTTATGCTTAAAAAAAGGATGTCACGTCAATCCCTATTTTAAAACATAACGATATCAACAATTAATGTTAATAAAATTTGAAAGTTCAATATAAATTGATTGATAATTCCTTTTATATTTGTTCGATTATATTTATTTACAATAAAAAAACAAACCAAAATTATGAACTTTATAATTTCAAGTTCTACCTTATTAAAAAACTTACAAAACATTGGCGGTGTTTTAAACTCTAGTAACTCACTACCTATTTTAGACAACTTTTTATTTGAATTAATGGATGGTACCTTAACTATCTCTGCTTCTGATTTAGAAAACACAATGAAGACCATTGTGCAAACTGATGAAGCAAAAGAAGATGGTAAAGTAGCTATTCCTGCTAAATTATTATTAGACACCTTAAAAAACTTTTCGGACCAACCGCTAGTTTTTAATATTCATAATGAAAATTTTGGAATAGAAATTTCATCAGACTACGGTAAATATAAATTAGTAGGTCAAAATGCTGACGACTTTCCAAAGTCACCAGAAATGGAAAATGTTGAAGTTTTAAAAATATCAGGTAATATTATTGCCAATGCTATAGAAAAAACCATTTTTGCGACAGGTAGTGATGATTTAAGACCAGTAATGAGTGGTGTGTTTTGTCAGTTTTCATCCGACCAACTTATTTTTGTTGCAACTGATGCACATAAATTAGTTAGATATACAAGGACAGATTCTACAGCAAGTAAATCATCTGATTTTATTTTACCTAAAAAACCATTAAATTTATTAAAACAAAATTTAACTGGTGAAGAAGAAGTTGAGGTGTCTTATAATGAAACTACTGCTCGCTTTGTTTTTAATGACTTAGAAGTCACTTGCAGATTAATTGATGGGAAATACCCTAATTATGACGCTGTCATCCCAAGTGAAAACCCTAATGTACTTACTGTTGATAGAATGTCATTTTTAAACTCAATAAAAAGGGTAGCAATTTTCTCAAACAAAACAACTCATCAAGTTAAATTAAAAATAGCAGGTTCTGAATTGTCAATTTCTGCTGAAGATTTAGATTTTTCAAATGAAGCTAAAGAGCGTTTAACGTGTAACTATGTTGGTGATGATTTAGAAATTGGATTTAACTCTAAATTTTTATTGGAAATGTTAAATCACATTAAAACAGATGAAGTAATTTTAGAAATGAGTGAGCCAAATAAAGCCGGTATTTTAACACCAAGTTCAAATTCAAATGAAGACGAACACATATTAATGCTAGTGATGCCTGTTATGATTAGATAACTCAAATAAACACATTATTTAAGACCTCAATTATAAAAAATAATTGGGGTTTTTTTTCGGTATAAAATTTGCACATTTCTTTAAATATGAAACCAATCCAATCTCTATTACTTTTAAGCCTCATTCTCTTGCTTTCGTCTTGTTTTATTGCTGATGATGCTTTTGGTGTCCAAAAAGCGCCAAAAACTACATTTAAACAAAAATCTCAAGCTGTAATCACAAATTACATTAAATCTAAATCCATTAATGAAAAATACTTTAGCTATGGTTATAGTGACTTGATTATTCATAAACCAGAGGCTTTAATCGAATTAGATTCACTTAAAAACCAAAGGAAAAATAAATCAGCTAATCAAACTATAGTTGAAGCGGACATTACCAGACAAGAAAAAATCATAAAAGACAACCAGATAAGATACACCATGGAAATGGATCATGTTTTTAGTCTAACTGATAAAAAAACGGGTGATATTCAACTTTTTGAAACGCGTTTTTTTATTGCTGACTCACTTAAAGTATATGACACAAAACTTCTACTTAACATCCCACTAACTAAAGATGATGAAATTATTTTTGCAGATTATTTTTATGAAACAACAATTTTTGTTGCTACAGATTATTATGAAGCCAGAACTTTAAGTAAGCAATTTTATAGTTTTTTAAAATTTCATCTAGAAGAACTAAACACAATTAAAGAAAAATCTGACTTTCTAATACATATTTTATGGCTATGCAAAGAAGTAAAAACAACTGGCTCATTTAACCAACAACTTGTTTTACAAAAAATGGCATCCAGAAAATTAAAGTTTGGCAAGTTTTTTGAATACGAATCAATAAAGTTTTCAACTTTATATGAAATAAATGAAGGCGAAAATTTGAATGGTTACTATTTTTTTCATAAATTTAGTCACTTTAACAAAAATAAAGAAGAAATAGCCGTTGTTTATATTAGCTTTTCTCCTTACTTTGAATTAAAAGAAATACGAATGGTTGAACCGCCATACAAACCTTACTTTAATGAATAAACTAATACTCCTTATATCTAGTTTTATAATACTCACAAGTATTACACTGCAAAACCCTAATTCGATTGATTCTTCAAAAGACGAAAAATTAGTAAAAGAAAAAGTAATTTCTTGGGCTGATTCAATATTCTATTTTCATGAGAATTATCGCTTTGAACAATTTCACGCTTTTTATACTGAAGAGTATCAAATTGCAGTTTTAAGAGCTCAAATGTATGGAGATAAATTAGCAAACTTAGAAAAACTAAAATCAAAAGGCTATTATAAAAAAACAGATGCAGAATATGAAAAAGAGCATCAAGAATTAGTTAAAAAAAATGAAGATTTAAAACAAACCGCTGAAAACTTTCAAAACAAAGTTGAGTATTATCAAATTTTATTTTGGTCTAACATTAAAACAAATCATGGTATAACGGTTTATTATTCGCACATGGTAAAATTAAACAATAGCTATCAAGTTACTTCTGCAGAAATTAAGAGCGCTATTGGGAAGAAAAATGACAAAACAAAAATTCTTTACGCAGCAGACGTTAAAAAGAAAAAATAAAAGCCCCTCTTTTTTTAATATTATAGATTAGCTTTTTAGGATAGTTTTTAGAAAGGTATTTTACAGTTTTATAACTGCATTTTGGATGTAACACTAAAATTGTTTCTTTCTCTTTCCATTTTGTTAACACCTCTGAAGATAGAAAAGGAATTTCTCCCAAAATAACATAATTTGTCGTGTATTTATTTTGACAAACACTTGTATCTAAAATACTAAAAGTAGTTTCTTTCAATTTAAAAATGGGAATTTTAAGACTTGATAATTCGATAAATTTACTCGCTTTTTCATTCCCACTTCTATAAAACCAATAATGCTGAATATGAAACAACAATTTGTCTTCATCATTTACTAATTTTTTTGTCCCTATAAATAAATTATTACGGCCAGTAAAAATATCGACTGCCAACTCATCTTTAATATTATAAACTACCATCTCGTTGGTTGTTTCAATAGATTGTTTCTTGAAATAGAAAAAACTGATTAAAACAAGACAACTCAAACCCGAAACAATAATTAATTTTGATTTTTTTAATGTGAAAGCAAAAACTGCAAAAATAATTGTAATGTAAATTATAAATGTTTCGTACCAGGTAATTGAATATCCCCAGCTAATAGAACCCGGTAAATTCTCAACCCATTTTACACAATAATTCATTAAAGTTAGAGCCCAATCAAGTAAAACGATAAGTATATCATTTAAAATTGGGATTTTATGAAAAATAAAATAGGCAATTCCAACACCAAGAATTAATGCTGCCAATGGGATAACGATTAAATTAGATATAAAAAATAAATTTGGGAACTGATGAAAGTAATACACTCCTAAAGGAAAAGTAGCAATTTGAGCCGCAATAGACACAGCTGTGATTTGCCATAAATAATCAACCCATTTATATTTAACGTTAAGTAAATTATAAATTTTAGGCTGCAAATATACAATACCTAAAACCGCTAAATAACTCAATTGAAAACCAACTTTAAAAATAACTAACGGGTCAATTAAAATGAGAATAAATGCTGACACTAAAATAGATTGATAAACATTAGCTTCACGCTCAATCTCACTTCCGATTATAATAAAAGAAAACATAAGACTTGACCGTAAAACAGAAGGCGACAACCCAGTCACAAAAGCATAAAACCAAACACCAAACAAAACCGATAAAACAAAAATATTTTTACCAAATTTTAATCTCTTTATTGGCTTTAAAGCAAACATCAATATATACATTACAATACCTACATGCAAACCTGAAACGGCTAGTACATGCATAGCTCCTGCACTAGAATAAGTCCTCAAAGTATCTTTGTCTAGACCTTCTTTTTGACCAATTAATAGCGCTTTTGCAACCGATTTATTCTCATTATTTAACCTAGACTTTTCAATTAACCCCCCTAAATAATTGCTAATTCCATACGTTACACTAAACAATGAATTAGGTTTTTGTCCAATCAATTGCCACTGATTTTTATTAATAAAAGTTTGATGATGGATGTCGAACATATTTAAGTAGTCACTATAATTGAACTCTAAAGGATTTCCATTTGATTGTATTGTATTAAATTTTGTTTTCACCAATAAAACATCTCCATATTTTAAATTTTGAGCCTTCTCAGTTTTTTCAAGATAAACAATACTCGTCCCAATTGTTGTTGTGTCATTCCTGGCAAACACATCAACTTTTAATTGAACAGATTTTGTTTTTAGTTTAATAGGCTCATTTATTCGGATTTGATAAAATTGTTCTCCCGTTTTAAAAAAATATTTTTCAGAATTTAGACTATTTGCTGATTCTGTCAAAAAACCGCCAATAATAAAAAATAATGCCGTGGTCAAAAATCCAAACCAAATTGTAATACTTTTTAACTTAGATAAAATAGGAAAATTAAGAATTATCATTACTGAAATTAGCAATAACACCAAAGCCTTAAGATCGAAATCAAAACCAATATAAACGGCAAAAACAATCCCTAAAATTAAGGGTAAAATTAATTTGAATATGGCTGAAAAGTTTTTAATCTTAATAATTTAGTTAAAATTCTACACAATAATATGAAAGAATTGAAAATCATTTTATATTTTAGCCATATATTTAATAAATAGATTTAAAACATGATTAAAAGAAAGACTATTTTTGGAGCACTTGTAATGGGAATAACAATGTTATTTTCATCTTGTGAAGGAGAACCAACAATTGATGAAGGGTTAGATGTTATAGATTCAGACACGCTCGTTGATGAAAATTTTGAAGACATGTTTGAATCACCTGACGTTGATTATCATTTACCATCAGCTTTACAAGTTGCGAGTATATTTAAAAAGTCAGGTATGGCATACAATACAGGTGTTATAAATTCTACTGAAAATTCTTCTGACTATACTACTCAAATTCAACAAATGTTAAATTTTGGAGTTTATTCAGCAGATTTAGCATATTGTGTAACAAATGACCAGTCAAATGAAGCCCGTCAATTAATTGCTGTTATAAAAGAACTAGCAGACGCTCAAGGAATGTCAGCTGTTTTTGACAACAAAGATTTAATGGATAGATTTGATATGAATTTAGAAATTCAAGATTCAATTGAAGTTATAATGGTTGAAATACATGAACGTACAGAAGAATACATGGAAGAAAATGACATGACACATACATCAGCTGTTCATTACGCTGGAGCTTGGGTTGAAGGAATGTACTTAGGTGTTTATGACTTTGAACACAGTGATGACAATGAAAATGTAGGGTCTCAAATTATTGAGCAAATGGAAATACTAAAAAACATTGTAAAAGGCTTAAAAGACCCTAAAAATGAAGAATATGACGTCAAATGGGTAATCACTGACTTAGAAAACATACAGTCTGTTTATGATAACTTTGAATCTGTAATTGCTTTTGACAATGACGAAAGTGCAATTCAGCTAACATTAACAGAGGATGAATTTGCAAGTATTGCTAGTTTAATCAAAGATGTTAGAGCTAAAATGGTTAACGCATAAAGTTTGGTATGATATTAGCCTTAACTATATTAAGTCAATATCTTTAAAAAAAAATGAAACATTAACAGAGAGTTTAAAACTCATTTAAAAAATTAAAAACATGAACAAAAAGGGTATATTATTTCTAGCATTTTTTGGAGTAGCTCTATTATTTGCTCAAACCGTATCAAATTTAACAGAATTTAAAGCAAATATTAAGTCTAATAAATCAGAAGCTAAAAAAGAAATTAGACCATATTTATATGATGGCTATAAAACAACATATTTTAACTACAAAACATACAAACAAGTTAAAGAAGTTGAAATTTATTTATTTAATAATACGGAATATAGATTAGCTTTTAACGGAAAATCAGCACCGAAAAATGTAAAGGTTAAAATTTACAACGCTGACAAAACAAATAAAAATAGAATTCTTTTAAAAGAACTCAGTAATGTTTCAGGTAAAAACACTGTTATTCAAACTAAAGATTTGAATACAGCATACAAGAGCGTTAATAAAAAGGCTAGCAGACTAAAAAGAGTGTTTGTAAACTATGAAATCCCAGCTACAAAAGGCGCTAATAATTCTAAACCAAAAATTGAAGATAGAGGTGCAGTAGTATTGGTGATGGGCTATAAAAATTAATAAAATTGTAAAAATACAAGAATAACTCCCTACACAAACTGTAGGGAGTTTTTTTATGCATCAAAATCAATATAGAATGATGGATATTTTTGATGTTTTGTGTACTTTTGTATAGTTTTTAAATAAAAAGAAGTAATAAAGATGATAAAAATTACCTTACCAGACGGCACAATTAAAGAATATGAAAACGGTTCAACGTCTTTAGATGTAGCTTTAAGTATTAGTGAAGGGTTAGCAAGAAATGTACTTGCGGCAGAAGTTAACGGAGAAATAATTGACGCAACCCGTCCTTTAACTTCAGATTCAACGGTAAGTTTATTAACTTGGAATGACGACAATGGAAAAATGGCTATGTGGCATTCGTCTGCTCACTTAATGGCAGAGGCTATTGAGTTTTTATATCCAGGTGTAAAATTAGCCATTGGCCCTCCGATAGAAAGAGGTTTTTATTATGACATTGATTTAAGAGGTAACCACATCACAGATGAGGATTTACCAAAAATTGAAGCCAAAATGAAAGAATTGGCTAAGCAAAAAAATAAATTTGTTCGTCAAGATATTTCTAAAGCAGATGCCATTAAATACTTCACTGAAAAGGATGACGAGTATAAATTAGAATTGCTTGAAGGCTTAGAGGACGGAACAATTACATTTTACACACAAGGCCAATTTACAGATTTATGTCGTGGACCTCACATTCCTCATACTGGATTTATAAAATCAATTAAGTTAATGTCAATTGCAGGTGCCTATTGGAGAGGTGATGAAAAAAGACAACAATTAACCCGTATTTATGGGATTACTTTTCCTAAAAATAAAGAATTAAATGAATACCTTGAAATGCTTGAAGAAGCAAAAAAAAGGGATCATAGAAAATTAGGTCGTGAATTAGAATTATTTACTTTTTCTCAAAATGTTGGTTCAGGATTACCCCTTTGGTTACCTAAAGGCGCAGCATTAAGAGGAAGACTTGAAGATTTTTTAAAAGTAGCACAAAAAAAAGGCGGGTATGACCAAGTAATTACACCACATATTGGACATAAAAACCTGTATATAACGTCAGGGCATTACGAAAAATATGGTGAAGATTCTTTTCAACCTATTACAACACCACATGAAGGAGAAGAATTTTTATTAAAACCAATGAACTGCCCTCATCATTGTGAAATTTATAAAGCTTCACCAAAATCTTATAAAGACTTACCTTTGCGCTATGCAGAATTTGGAACAGTTTATAGGTATGAACAAAGTGGAGAATTACATGGTTTAACTCGTGTAAGATGCTTTACACAAGATGATGCACATATTTTTTGCACACCCGAACAAGTAAAAGAAGAATTTTTAAAAGTTATACATTTAGTGTTATACATTTTTAAAACATTGAGTTTTGAAAATTTTAGAGCACAAATATCGTTACGAGACCCAGACAATAAACAAAAATATATTGGGTCAGACGAAAATTGGGCTAAAGCTGAAGCATCAATTATTGAAGCAACGGAAGAAAAAGGCCTAAATACAGTAATTGAATATGGTGAGGCTGCATTTTATGGCCCTAAGTTAGATTTTATGGTTAAAGATGCTTTAGGTCGTGAATGGCAACTAGGTACAATTCAGGTTGATTATAATTTACCCGAACGCTTTGAACTAGAATTTAAAGGATCTGACAATAATATGCACAGACCTGTAATGATTCATAGAGCTCCATTTGGATCTATGGAAAGATTTGTTGCTGTATTACTAGAGCATTGTGGTGGAAACTTCCCAGTATGGCTTACAACTGACCAAGTTGCAATACTACCAATTAGCGAAAAACATCAGGAATATGCCGAAAAAGTTTTAAAAGTTCTAAATAATTACGATATTCGCGCTTTTATTGACGACAGAAGTGAAAAAACAGGACGGAAAATTCGTGATAACGAAATTAAAAAAATCCCGTATATGCTAATTGTTGGCGGTGAAGAAGAAGAAAATGGAACAGTTGCTGTTCGAAAGCATGGAGAGGGGGACTTAGGAGTTAAAGGACTAGAAGAATTTGCAATATTCATTTCAGAAGAAGTTAAAAAAGAAATAGAAGTTAAATAATGTTGGCTTTTGCCAATATAAAGAAAGGAGTAACGAACTATAGCAGTAAGAAGAAACAATAGAGGTAGAAGACCTTTTCGTAAAGAAGAGCCTTACAAGGTAAACGAAAAAATTCGTGCGCAAGAAGTAAGAGTGGTATCTGATGATGGAGCAGAAGTGGTTAGTATTGCAAAAGCAATTGCAATGGCTAATGATGCTGATTTAGACTTAGTAGAAATATCACCTAATGCTAAACCTCCGGTTTGTAAAATTATTGATTATAAGAAATTTTTATTCTTACAAAAAAAGAAACAAAAAGAACTTAAATCAAAACAAAGTAAAGTTGTAATTAAAGAGATTCGTTTTGGTCCAAATACAGAAGATCATGATTTTCAATTTAAATTAAAACATGCTATTGGATTTTTAAAAGATGGTGCTAAAGTTAAGGCTTTTGTCTTTTTTAAAGGACGATCTATTGTGTTTAAAGACAGAGGTTCAATTTTATTATTGAAATTTGCACAAGAACTTGAGGAGTACGGAGTAATCGAACAATTACCAAAATTAGAAGGTAAAAAAATGATTATGATGATTAATCCTAAAAAGAAATAAAATTCCGATTTAGTCGGATAAAGAGTATATATAAAAAGAGGGTAACTAATATTTGAAGTAATGCCTAAAATGAAAACAAAATCTAGTGCCAAAAAACGATTTAAAGTTACTGGTACTGGTAAATTAAAAAGAAAACACGCTTTTAAAAGTCACATTTTGACTAAAAAGAGTAAAAAAAGAAAAGCCAAATTAACTAAGAGTGGATTAGTTCATAAATCAGATGAAGCTAATATCAGACAACAATTAGGAATTGGACTTTAAAAAAAACAAATCCTAACATGTGATTAGGAGGTTTATTGTTAACCCGGTATTTAGTAACTAAGATTCAATTTTAAATTGAACACTAACTACCAAAAAACTTAAAATTATGCCAAGAGCTAAGAACGCAGTAGCGTCAAGAAGAAAAAGAAAAGCTGTAATGAAGCTTGCCAAAGGATACTTTGGTAGAAGAAAAAATGTTTGGACTGTAGCTAAAAATGCAGTTGAAAAAGGTATGGCTTACGCTTACGTAGGTCGTAAACAAAAGAAAAGAAATTTTAGAAAACTTTGGATTCAAAGAATTAACGCAGGTGCTAGAATGCATGGAATGAGTTACTCTCAATTCATGGGGAAAGTAAATGCAAAAGGAGTAAAATTAAACAGAAAAGTATTAGCTGATTTAGCAATGAATCACCCAGATGCTTTTAAAGCTGTTTGTGACTCTGTAAAATAATTTTTTAATCTACCCTTTTATATATATAATGAGCCTTCACATTTTGTGAGGGCTTTTTTTATATTTGTAAAATGAAAAATATTTCCCTTTTTATTATTGTTATTCTTATTTTAACGTCATGTGATCAAGAACAAACCCTGTAAAGTCCCATATTTTGAATTTGTAGATTACAATAAAAAAGTAAAAAAACTTGTAGAGCAACAACGTAATCCGCCTTTACGTCATAGAAAGTTAATAAATATAGCAATTCAAAATATGTGAATAATGAATATGGCGAAATAGAAAAAGGTTATACGAATAAAATAGACAGTAGCTTATTTGATTTTATGTACACTGAACATTATTAAAGTATTAGCTACACATTATTAACTTCATATTTTTCTTGTAAATACGCTCCAATTTCTTTTTCTAACCCTTTCATTTTAGAATGAAAAGCAAGTAAATAATTAATGGAATCAAAAAACCAAGTAAAAAAAACACAATATAAAGATAATTGTACCTCCAACTGTTGGAAAATTACCTGCAACCATTAGTTTGTTTTTTCTAATCACAATATTAGCACCAATTGTACTCGACTTTTTTGCTACTAAAAATTGTTTTCCTCTCATAGCAAATGAATATTCAGGAAATTTCTCTTGTAAATCTGACTTTAATTGGTCATAGTTTACAGAATTAGGGCTTATATTAAATCTCACTGTTTATTGTTTTAATTCAAATATAACAAATTAAACTTATAAACTCTAATTTATTTACATTGGCAATAATACTTTGGCAATAAAAAACACTTAAAATTACTTTTTAAACATTCCATTTATTTTTTCAATATATTCTAAAACTTCTTCTTTTCCCTCTTTGGTTTGAGATGATGTTATAAAATAAGGCGGCATTTCTTCCCATGAAATTAACATGTGAGCAATATATTCTTTTAAAAAAGTACCTTTTTGAGAGCGATTCAATTTATCTATTTTAGTAAAAATAATAGAAAAAGGAATACTACTTGTTCCTAACCACTCCATAAATTCAAGGTCAATTTTTTGTGGAGCATGCCGGCTGTCAATCAACACAAAAACATTCATTAAATTTTCACGTTTCAGCATGTATTCATTAATAAACTTCTCATATTTATTACGGTGAGCCTTACTTGCTTTTGCAAAACCATAACCTGGTAAATCAACTAAAAACCAACTTTTATTCATAATAAAATGATTTATTAATCTGGTTTTACCTGGTTTACCAGATGTTTTAGCCAAGTTTTTAATATTAGCCAACATATTTATTAATGAAGATTTTCCGACATTAGAACGACCAATAAAGGCATATTCTGGAATTTGAGGAATCGGACATTTAGCAACATCTTGATTACTCATTACAAATTCTGCAGTATTGATTTTCATGGTTATTAAATTTATGGTCACAAAAGTAACAATTATCCGCTTATGATACGACAGAAAAGTTGGTCTAAAAAAACGCTCTTAATTCCATACCACCAGAATGAATCATTGGATTATTTGGAGATTTACGTCCGTTATAATTAAAGTTGAGTTGTAAATTTTTAGCTACTTTCCTTTGGTATGAAAGTCCTAACGTAAAATTATTTCCGGTTTTTAACCCCTCTAACATTTCATAAGCCAACGAACTATTATTAGACGCATTATAATCAATCTGAATAAAATTTATTTGCCCTAAAAAACTACCTTTTTTTGGTTGATTAAATCTAAATTCAAACCCTATGTTTTTAATAACTGCCAATTCATTTAGGTCAGATTGATTTGATTTTTGTGAAAACTTCCCATTTAAACTAAGCCTAAATTTTGTATTAGGTTGAAATGCATAGACAGGTTTAATTTCTTGATACGATATAAAATAATTTCGGTTTGGTGCATAATCACTTTCAGACTTTTTTCGCCCAACCAACCCTTCTAATTTAATCGTGTGTTGTTTGGTAATGTTCCACCGTAATTTAAGTTTATTAAAGGTATGTTGCCGAGAATCAAATCCATTAGACAATAAAATTTTTGATCCATTTTCTTGATACGTATAATCAAATCCAAATTTAGAGTTTATTCTATTAAAATAAAGGGTATTTCTAAAGGTAGAATTTGTGCTAATTAATGTTGTGTCAGAAATAGTAACTACAAACGGATTAAAACCATTTAGACCTTTTTCATAATTGGTTTTTCGATTTACTTTATATACCAATTGGTTTGAAAATCGAGCAATTTGACGTTTAATCCCTTTCTTATTTCTCCATATTCGTTCAGGTTTAATAAAAATAGTTTGCGAAAATTGATTATTATAGGTTCTAACATATTCATTTGTCGGTAAAAAAACACGTATATATTCAGCTTGATCTGTAAATTGAGCAATTTCAAATTCACCTAAATCTTTAACGCCATCATTATTATAATCAATCCAACTGTACGCACCTTGACCTGGGTTCACGAGTAAATACACAAACTCTTTTTTCAATTCTAACCCCGACCCAAGTTCATAAAATGTATTTGTTGTAAAAACGCCTTTAAATAATTTCAAATGATGTTCAATTCGGCCTAAAATGGTGTTTTCTGGCTTAGCACTAATTAAATTTGTGTCTAATATATTAAGGACTCTGTAATTCACATTTAACTTTAAGGTATTGTTACGATTTTTTAAAAACTGAGTGTTTATCCCATAATTTTGTGCCATTGCAGATTGTCTTAATTGAGTCGAATCTGAACCCCAATCGTAGCGTTGTTGATAATACATTTCATATTTATTGATTAAAGAATCTGAAGATGAAATATAAGTTTTAACATCAAAAAATTGATATGACAAAGGGGATAAAGCTGAACTATTTGCTAAAAAAAATTTATTCCGTTCATGAATATCATCAATACCAATTTTAATTTTTTTCCAAGACTTTGAAAATGATAATTTATGTCGTAAAAAATCAGATTTTTCAACACCATCAGACAATAGCCAACTGCCATTCAATGAAAAATTATAGCCGTTTTTTTTGTATCGACTTATTACATTGTTTTTCCACCCTTGGTAATCCTCTCCCCAAATTAAATTTTCCATTCGGTACGTTAACTCGGCATAAGAACCTTGTCTTAGTGTAATATCGGCAGACGAAATAAATTGATAACCACTAAAGTTTTTATTTCTCACGTTCCAATCCCTATCAAATTCAGCCGATCTAAACCATTGGATAGATGTAAAATTTTGATGATTATACTCCACATTTGCACGACCTATTAATTGTCGTTTTTTTAATGAATCCAAAGTAAAATTAGACTCCAGCCCTACTTTAACAGCTATTCCTTGATCGTCTTCACTGTTTAATTTAGAAAATGTATTTTTATCAAAACTTGAATACGCCAATTCGGCACGTGCTTTTGTTGTTTTATGCAATTGATATTCGCCACCAACAGTAAACATTTGTTTGCGTTGTGGTGCTATTAATAACCTTACAGGTTCATAATCGCCTTGAGGCACACCTCCAACAGGCGCAACCCATTTATACACTTTTCCATTGGCCGTAAATTTATCCAGAATATAATTTCCATTTCCGGCACCAACAAACTGAAAACTAGCTTGGAAAAATGCGCTATCAGGAGCCACGCTAAAAACCAAAACACTGTCATAACCCATACTATCAACTAAAGCATACAACACTCGGCTATCAAAAAAACCGACACTATCAATACTATTTGACAAGGCAAAATTTAAACTATCGCCAGAATTTGACAACAAAAACTTATCATCTTGTGACAATGACTGCTGAATGGGTTGATTTTTTGAATCTTGTTCGGAATAATAATTTACCCAACCTTTATATTTTTGACCTTTAAAATTAGCATTATATGCAAATAATGAGCGGGCATAATTTAAATCTGAATACTGAAATTCAACAATAATTCTTTTATCTTTAGTCACTAATCGATTGGCTGTAAATGTAATTTGTGCCGTGTTATAATCAATGGTATAATCAAACTCTTGGCCTCTTTTTAATAATTCTCCATCAATTATTACTTTTTCTGTTCCAGCTAAAACAATAATAAACTGTTCATTTTCTGCCCCTTTTAACCGATAAGGCCCTTGATTACCTTCAATACCTTGTACAACATTTCTAGCAAATTTACCTTTAGAATAAGCCATACTCACTTTATGATTGGCAGAATCTTGATAATATTCAAGTGACAAACCTTGTGTTCGTTTACTATAATTTAGAAAATATCCAGCCGGTTTTCTCAACCAAAAATCTCCGCCAATAACCGCAAATTTATCGTTGTATATCTTCATGTATACCTGGTCAAACTCTTGTAACTTTTGGGTGTTTCCGTCAGGCTGAAAAGGAATATTATCATCCGAAATGGCACCTTTCATATATAAATCAGGTCCAATTTTACCATTTAATTGTAGATTAAGCGTTGACTGTAATGACAAATTTTGTGTATTACCAACCGTTACGCCTCTCGAAATACTGCCTTGTTTATGTAATTGTGATGCGCCAAATAAATCTTGCCCTTTATTTTGTGATGACACTGAATATAAAAATGGGTTTACATCCGTAACTGTATCAGACACAATTATTGAATCATTTTTATGGTAAAAAGGTAGAGATAAATCTATTGGCAAATAAGAATATGACAGCTTTATTATGTTTAACAACAAGGTATCTTTAAACAATAATCTCGACTTTATGGCATCTAGATAATAATATTTAGGAGACAGTTCAACATCATTTACCTCAACTTTAAAATTAAAACGATAAATTGAGATAGAATCAAATTGAATAGTATCTGTACTAAATTGAATCCTTTTTTGAATAAGCGTACTATTTTGAGCCCAACCATTAAAGGTAAATAGCGTTATAAGTGTTAATATGTATAACCTGACTTTATTCAAATTTTAAATATATTTAATCGTTGTAAAGATATACGTATTTTTAAAAGAATAATTGCCAATTTAATAGGTTGTTGGATAATAATTTATAAATTTAGTACAGAAAATTGAATCAAAAAATGAAAATTGTAATTTTAACCGGAGCCGGAATTAGTGCTGAAAGTGGACTTGGCACATTTAGAGACACGGGTGGATTATGGGAAAAATTTAAAATTGAAGATGTAGCAACACCTTTAGCATGGGCTAAAAACCCTGAATTGGTTCTCGATTTTTATAATCAAAGAAGGCAACAAGTTTTAGAAGCTAAACCAAATAGAGCCCATACTGCTTTAGCCCAATTAGAAAATCATTTTGATGTGTCAATCATTACTCAAAATATTGATGATTTACACGAAAGAGCTGGTTCCACAAATGTTTTACACTTGCATGGCGAAATTTTAAAGGCAAAAACTTCAGAATTATCTGACCAATATTTTCATATAGATTCTGACTTAAAACTAGGTGACTGTTGTCCGTTAGGTAAACAATTACGACCTCATGTAGTCTGGTTTGGTGAAGCAGTACCAGAAATGAATACAGCAGAAAATATTGTTAAAGATGCTGATTTATTTGTTGTTATTGGTACATCATTAAATGTATATCCGGCAGCGAGTTTAATTCATAACATAAAAAATAAATGTAAACTGGTTTTAATTGACCCAAATGACATCAAAATAAAAGATAGCAAATGTAGATTCATTAAAGAAAATGCCACAGTCGGAGTACCTTTGTTGGTTAATGAATTTCTTGAAAATTCTAAAATAACTTAACACTAACACCTTTAACACCTACAATGTTTTTTGTCGGATTGTTAATAAGTTTTATCGGATTTAATTTAGTTCTTATCGATATAATTCATATATTTACACCTCAAACAAAAACAAAATATGTTAGAACTTTGTAAAGAAATATTATTAAAAGTGAGCTTTGATAAGCTATTATTTCAAAAAGAATTAAACAAAGCGTTGAGATGGATTTCTAATTCAGATGAACAAGAGTCTCTTAAAACTTGGTGTTATTCTAAATTTGGAAAAAAATACCCAGAAGTGATTAAATTAGCATTTATAGCTAAAAAATAATTCTATTACTTTCTCTTTATGAGATTAAAAAAACCGTTTCTTTTAATGAGGAAACGGTTTTTTTATGGGATAATTTTTACATATATTGATTGGGTATCAAATAATTTTTCACATAATCCGTCACACCATCTTCTATACTGAAAAACGGTTTGTCATATCCATTTTCCAATAATTTTGACATATTTGCTTCAGTAAAATATTGGTATTTATCTCTGATATCCTCTGGAGTAGGAATAAATGAAATGTTTGGTTCTTTTCCCATAGCCTTAAAAGTCGCTTTTGTCAAGTCAACAAAAGTCCGAGCCGTTCCCGTTCCTAAATTATAAAGTCCATTTTCGGCTTTTTGCTCCATTAAAAACATACAAACCGAAACAACATCTTTTACATATACAAAATCTCTTAGCTGTTCGCCATCTTTAAATTTTGGGTTGTGAGATGCAAATAATTTCATTTCTCCAGTTTTTGTAATTTGGTTAAATGAATGAAAAATTACTGATGCCATTCTTCCCTTATGAAATTCATTAGGACCATAGACGTTAAAAAACTTTAAACCTGCCCAAAAAGGTGGTGTTTTATCTTGTTTTAAAACCCATTTATCAAAATCATTTTTTGATACTCCATAAGGATTTAATGGTTTTAATTTTTCAACCACTTCATGATTGTCATCATAGGCATTTTCACCCATTCCATAGGTGGCAGCACTACTCGCATAAACTAACGGAATATTATTTTCTACACATAAATGCCAGATATTTTTTGAATACTCCACATTTAATTCATCAAAAATTGACTTATCAAATTCTGTAGTATCTGTTCTAGCACCTAAATGGAAAATAAAATCAATTTCAGACTTAAAATCATTTGCCCATTTAAAAAAATCCATACGGGGAATTTTGGCTACTAATTCTTTTCCAATTAAATTTTGATTTTTATCTTTTCTTGAAAAATCATCAACAACAACAATATCTTTAAATCCTTTTGCATTTAATTCTGCCACCAAACATGACGATATAAAACCTGCAGCCCCTGTTACAACTATCATAATTTACCTATTTTAAGACAAAATGTCATAATTTTAACAAAGGTAAGATATTTGATTGTTAAAATTTGGTAATGAAACCAATAATTCGTTCAATAATTATTAAATTTGATAAAAATTAAAAACCATGAGAAACCAAATAATAGACAATCAAGACAATCAAGGGTATGCACAAGCTACCTTATCAAAAACATTTATGTCAAATGTGTTTAGTTATATGTTTGTGGCGTTAGCAATGTCAGGAATTACTGCTTATGTTTTTGGAACAAGCGAAAACCTAATCAATATGCTTTATAATGAAACAGGTATGTCAATTTTAGGATGGATAGTTATGCTAGCCCCTTTGGGATTAGTGTTTTTAATGAGTGCAAAATTTCAAAAATTTTCTTTCCTTACATTATTAGGTGTATTTGTACTTTATTCAGTTTTAACAGGAATGAGTTTAGGCTTTATTTTTATGATTTATTCTATAGGCTCTATCTCAATCACATTTTTAGTAACAGCAGGAACATTTGGAGTGATGGCAATCTTAGGTTATACAACTTCTACTGACCTAACCAAGTTTGGGTCAATATTAAGAATGGCTGTTATTGGATTAATTATAGCTATGTTAGTTAACATGTTTATGGGTAGCGAAACTATGGATTATGTTATTTCAGGAATAGGTGTACTTATTTTTACAGGATTAACTGCTTATGACACTCAAAAACTTAAAAACATTGGAGCCCAAATAGATGCCAATAGTGAAGACGGTAAAAAAGCTTCAATTATGGGGGCATTAAGCCTATACTTAGACTTTTTAAACCTATTTTTGTTCTTATTAAGATTTATGGGCGGAAGAGATTAATTTGTCTTAATTATAAATTATTTAGTAAAAGACAGAGCTTTATTCTCTGTCTTTTTTTTATTTTTACACAAATCTTTTGAATCATGACAAACGCACAATTTAAACAGGATATTATTAATGGTATTCCAACCGAATTACCAGCTAAAAAAGTTTACGAATTAGATATTAATCACGCCCCTAAACGAAAAGATATTTTATCTAAAGCAGAAAAACAATTGGCTTTAAAAAATGCGTTACGTTATTTTCCAAAACATCAACATGCCGAATTAGCGCCTGAATTTGCACAAGAATTAAAAGATTATGGTCGTATTTATATGTATAGATTGCGCCCTGACTATAAAATGTACGCCCGTCCAATTTCTGATTATCCAGGAAAAAGCGAACAAGCAAAATCGATTATGATGATGATTCAAAATAATTTGGATTATACCGTAGCACAACACCCACACGAATTAATTACGTATGGTGGAAATGGAGCTGTTTTTCAAAATTGGGCGCAATACCGTTTATGCATGCAATATTTGTCACAAATGACAGACGAGCAAACTTTAACCATGTATTCTGGTCATCCTATGGGACTATTTCCGTCACATAAAGATGCACCTAGAGTTGTGGTAACAAATGGCATGGTAATCCCTAACTATTCTCAGCCAGACGATTGGGAAAAAATGAATGCTTTAGGTGTGTCACAATACGGTCAAATGACTGCCGGGTCTTATATGTATATAGGACCACAAGGTATTGTGCACGGTACAACCATTACTGTATTAAATGCGTGTAGAAAGTTAGCAGATAAATCAACATCAGGTAAATTGTTTTTAACAGCTGGTTTAGGTGGTATGTCAGGTGCACAACCTAAAGCAGGAAATATTGCTGGCGTAATATCGGTTACAGCAGAAATTAACCCAAAAGCAACTCAAACTAGACACGAACAAGGTTGGGTAGATGAAGTGATTTATGATTTAGATGAGTTATGTGAACGTGTTAAAAAAGCTAAAGCAATAAAAGAAGTCGTTTCAATCGCATACCAAGGTAACGTTGTTGATGTTTGGGAAAAATTTGACCAAGAAAATATCTATGTTGATTTAGGATCAGATCAAACCTCATTACACAACCCTTGGGCAGGTGGGTACTATCCAACAGGTATTAGTTTTGAGGACGCCAATATTATGATGGCTGAACAACCTGAATTATTCAAAGAAAAAATTAAAGAAACGCTAAGACGTCATGCTAGTTCGGTGAATAAACATACTGCAAAAGGGACTTACTTTTTTGATTATGGTAATGCTTTTTTACTTGAAGCAAGCAGAGCTGGAGCTGATATTATGGCTGAAAATGGGATTGATTTTAAATATCCATCTTATGTGCAAGACATTATGGGCCCTATGTGTTTTGATTATGGTTTTGGGCCATTTAGATGGGTTTGCGCCAGTGGAAATCCAGAAGATTTACAAAAAACAGATGACATTGCTTGTCAAGTTTTAGAAGAAATTAAACAACATTCGCCAGTTGAGATTCAACAGCAAATGGAGGACAATATTACTTGGATAAAAGGTGCACAAGCCAATAAATTAGTGGTTGGTTCTCAAGCCCGTATTTTATATGCAGACGCTGAAGGTAGAATAAAAATTGCCACGGCATTTAATGAAGCGATTAAAGCAGGTAAAATTGGTCCTGTTGTTTTAGGACGCGATCATCATGATGTGTCTGGAACAGATTCGCCTTACCGTGAAACTTCTAACATTTATGATGGATCTAAATACACAGCCGACATGGCCATTCAAAATGTAATTGGAGATGGTTTTAGAGGGGCAACTTGGATATCGATTCACAACGGTGGTGGTGTTGGTTGGGGTGAAGTTATAAATGGTGGCTTTGGCATGCTACTTGACGGAACTACAGATGCTGACAGACGATTAAAAATGATGTTACATTGGGATGTAAATAATGGCATTTCACGCAGAAGTTGGGCAAGAAATGAAGGTGCTATTTTTGCCATTAAACGCGAAATGGAACGTACACCTAATCTAAAAGTAACACTGCCTAATTTGGTTGATGATGATTTGGTTGACTTGTTTTAGGCTATTTTAATCCCGTATTAACGGGAATAATCGCGCTTTCCGTTTTAGTATTTTCATGTAAATTAAGTTTTTCTAAACTTAAAATGCACTTCCGCTGGTCGTAATTTTAAATCAATAAAATCTAAATTTCCCTATCAAATAGCTATCACTTCAATCACTAACAGAATATTTGTCTTTAAATGAGAAATTTGACTCAATAAAAACTGAGGCATAAGCACAAGAAATATTAAAACTGATTTCATTAGTTAACTTTTTTCAAATATAATGGGAATTTTCTGAAAAGACACATACTTATTTTAATCAAAACTCCAATTAAATGAGTTGTTTTTAAGTAATGGCAAATCCTTTAAATTCTCTTTTTTAGTGGTAACATTTATGGTGTCTTGTTGTAAAACGCCTTGAATTGAAATGTCATTATCAGTATTAACCTTATATTTTAATACAAAGTGTCCGCCCTCATAATCCGTTAAAATAAGTTGAGTTAAATCTTCCGAGAATTGAAGACCATACGACATAAATTTATCTTGTTGATTTTGAATAATAAAAAATTGTTTCCGGTGAAAAAACACACGTTTTATAGATTGATTAGGAATTACATTTGTGTATGCGCCATGTAAATATGGTCTTGGAAAATTATCATCATTAAAATTGTTGGTTTCAAAATAGCCTCCTAAAGATTCAAATAAAATCAATCCAATGATTACGGATTTAACAACAGCATAAATTATCAATTGTTTTTTTTTCTTAAAATTATGACACTCTAAATTTAATTGTATTGGCTTTTGTCCACTAAAAAATATAATAAGAGCTCTCCTATAAGGAGAAATCACAATTAATGTCAACCCCAACAAAAACAACGAAAATATTTTAACAGAAACATCAAATCCAAAATTTAGCATCACCACATTTATCATTACAACCATTGCTATTAATCCACCTATCAATCTTGTTTTTCTGAACAACAATAAAACTGCTGGAAAAACCTCTATCAATCCCGAAAAAACAGAATAACTGTAGGACGAACCCATAGTTGACCAAAATAAAATATCTTTTGATAAATCCCCCATTGGGGTATATAATGTATTTGGTTCAGGTAAATAAAACTGGTGTTTAAATACTTTGTCAAATCCATATTTGAATAAAATTAATGCTAAATAATAAGACACTCCAATATAAACCCATTTTTTTAGTTTAGCATTTTTTGAGTTCTTTTGAAAAACAGACCAAAACAAACTCCCTGTTAAACTAATGATTAAAAGTGTTATTAAATGTAAATAAAGTCCAGTTGAATCTGATATAACTTTAAGGTAAGCACTTTCATTTAAATGTAAAAATGAAGCCCAAAACTGATTACAATATTCAAAAAAAGGAAATATAAACTTACCAATATTTGGCAAAAAATAAAATGGGAATGATAAAGTTAAAACAAAACCAATTACAAAAATGATGACAAATCTAAACCCAAATATTTTCAAATTATTTATCATTTACCATACACAATTATAAATGCTATGACTCCTTTTTTCACATTTGTAATTTTGACTTAAATTTAAACCACAACATTAGTATTGATATAACAACAAAACCTAATAACCCATACCATAATAAATGAATTTTACTTGTCGGGTAAACACTTTTTATTTGTGGTGATGGGTTTACTGGAGTATCATCTCCTTTACTAATTGGTGTAGATTCTTCATCTTTTTTTTCTGACTCTCCAAATGTTTTAATGGCTTTAATTACAGAATCTTTTTTTAAGGTGTCAACCACTATTGTTTTTTCAAAATCAATAAATTGCGTATCAAAATTATAATAATTCCCTTTTAAACTGTCAAGTGAAGATTGTGGTAATTTACAAATTGGATGATTAACAACAGTATCATTTTGATACCCCCAAGATAAATACTCAACAATAGTTGAATCATTAAGTTTTAAAATAGAGTCTATATAGATTGGAGGTTCACCCAAATTGTCAAATCCAGACAGTCTGTAATACTCCATATTACCACTGCGACTTTTAAATGCTATTAACTCAGTTTGTCCAAAAACAAAACTGCTAATTAATACACTAACAATACAAATAATTAACCTCATAAGTCAATATAACTAATTTCTACATAATGGTAACGTAAAGTAAGTTAAAAATGTTGTTTAACCAATTTTATTTAACATTAAATCCTGTAACCAATTTTACAATTGACATTATAATCGCATAAATCCATAATCAAATCAGCATGAAAAGAGCAGTACTATTACTTGTATTAACAATAAGTTCTTTAAGTTTTAGTCAAAAAGACATGACTAAAATTACGAAAGGTAGTTTTAGTAGTTGGAGTAGTATTTACAGTTACACAGACTATCAACTTCAAACTATTTTGCACGAAAAAGATAAACTGAAAAAAAACAAGGTTAAATCCCGAACAATTACTTCTTATTCTGGAGGCAAGCAGTATAAATCTTTACAAAATTTTGACACTGAAGGTCGAATTATTGAAATAAAAAGAACAAACAAAACAAAAGTAAATACCATCAATTATACCTATGATACAAATGGAAATATTATAAAAATACTCACTACAAATCCAAAACAACAACATTGGCCTTCTGTATTCAAATATGATGATAAAGGAAGATTAATTGAACGTGAGTCTTATAACTATAAAGGTGAATATAATGGGATAAAAATGACATACAATTTGTTTGACAAAATCAGCCTACAAGAAATTTTTGAAAAAGATAAATCAAAACCAACTAAATCACTTGAACATACTTTTTATGATGGTGGTGAAAAAAAATCAACGATTTATAAAGAAAAGGGAGTAATTAAATATGTTTGGAATTATGATTGTAAACCAGAAGGAGAATTGTTAAATGTCAAACATAAAGATTTATCGACTATTTGTATCAAAGAAGAAATTGACCCCAACGGAAATAGGATTGTTTGGAACCGAGAATTCAACCAAAAAGGAGAATTAACAAAAACGAAAACAACTTTTAAATCGGATAGTATTTGGGTAAGAATGGACACCTATAACCAAGCCGGAAAATTAATTAAAGAATCTTTTAAAACTGAACAGGGATCAAAAACAATTAATTATGACAAAAAAGGCAATGTTTATTCTGCTTTTGAATTTATTTATAACGGCCATAAACAAATGATTAAACAAGCATACAAATGGAAAAACACATGGAATATAACCTTATATCATTATACCAATGATTTAAAAATGTCTGAAGTTAGGGTTCAGAAACATTCAACTTTTGTAGATGAATATAACTATGATTTTTATTAAGTTTGATTTAAATATAATTTGATTATATTTGGTTAGAATAATCATAAAAATTTTAAAATGAAAAAAATCATATTATTATTACTACTTGTAATTTTTGGGTTTACTGCTAAATCACAAGTTATTGTAAATGACGTTAACATTAACGATTTAGACATTCAATATATCGAACTAATTGGAGCTGCGAAAATTTTAAACCCCTTTAAAATTAAAGTATATGTTGACTATGGACAAAAAATGTCGTGGAAACAACAAACAATTAAAAACGCTGAAGGTAAAAATTATGCATTCAACACTATGGTAGAAGCCTTAAACTTTTTAAGTGAAAATGGGTGGGAATACGTTAATAATTACGTTGTAAATAGTAGTGACGGAAGTTTAACTTATAGATACTTGTTAAAAAGGAAATCTTAATTAAGAAAAAATCAATTTCTTGAACTTAGTCCTATTTTAATGATTTAAAACACCCTTTGCTAAAACATCTGCATAAACGGATTTAATGCCGTCTTCTAGCTCAATTTTATAAGACCAACCCGCTTTTGCTAGTTTAGACACATCCATTAATTTTCGTGGTGTGCCGTCTGGTTTGTCGGTGTTAAAAGTTAGTTCTCCATTAAAACCTACAATTTTTTTAACCAATAATGCTAAATTTTTTATTGATATTTCGGTACCTGAACCTAAGTTAACAAATTGTTTGTCTTGATAATTTTCCATTAAAAACAAACACGCTTCAGCTAAGTCATCAACATGTAAAAATTCACGTAAAGGCGAACCTGTTCCCCAAATTTCTACACTCGGTAAATCATCTATTTTAGCTTGATGAAACTTACGGATTAAAGCGGGCAAAACATGAGAATTATTTAAGTCATAATTGTCGTTTGGACCATATAAATTGGTTGGCATAGCCGAAATAAAATTGGCTCCATATTGGTCAAAATAGGTTTCGCACATTTTTATACCTGCAATTTTTGCTATGGCATAAGGTTCATTTGTAGGCTCTAGAAAACCACTTAATAAATATTCCTCTTTTAAAGGTTGTGGGGCTAATTTTGGATAAATACAAGACGACCCCAAAAACAATAATTTTGTTACTTTATTTTGATAAGCTGCATGAATGATGTTGGTTGAAATCATTAAATTATCGTACAAAAATTCTGCACGGTAACAATTATTTGCTTGTATTCCTCCAACTTTTGCGGCAGCTAAAAATACGTAGTTTGGTTTTTCTGCTTCATAAAAAGCGTTTACGGCTTGTTGATTTCGTAAGTCAAGTTCAGATGAAGTGCGGTAAACAATATTTGTAAATCCATTTGATTTTAACTGTCGAATAATGGCAGACCCCACCATTCCTCTGTGTCCTGC
>Ga0316209_1000605_pt1 | contig 55851 bp, 48 predicted proteins | sample 6monopyrite_MG_FD_204945 | JGI IMG/M metagenome (GOLD analysis project Ga0316209, IMG submission 204945) | Microbial mat bacterial communities from mineral coupon in-situ incubated in ocean water Damariscotta River, Maine, United States -... | ecosystem: Environmental > Aquatic > Marine >... | reverse complement strand
TACTGACAAAAAAGCATCGGCCAAACTATTTTGAGTTAGATTTTTCCACGCCATGCGCTTATCCACTTTTTAAAAGGCTATTATCTCATCTCAAGACCATTTTGTACGCTTCGTGCAAAGGTCTCTACTTAATATTTTCGAAAGTGGCATTTAATTGGTTTACTCAAGATAGGAACTACATTAAAAACTGACAAAATCATAGCGTAAGACTGCCATATCTGGCAGACAATTGATTTATTTAGCGACAATTAAATGGTTAAAACGGCAGATATTGCCGTTTGGAAGCTTTATGCTTTATTTAGCGCTTGGCAATATTATCTGCTTTATCACCACCTCATCAAGGTTTGCACACGAAAACATAGCTTGTCCACTGTCGCTAAAAATGGACATTCACATTATAAAAATTGCAAAACGTGACCCATCCTAACTTGTAGCCAGCACAAAAAGTGCCGCGTTACTAATACGGGCATCCCCACATTTTAACCAATGGCTGCTGTTCACGAAAACGATCATATCTATTTCAGTTCTAGATAAGGTCTTATGACAATGTAAGCATATTTACCACTCTATTGATATCTGACCGATTAGACAGAGGTCGATTAATATTTAAGTCCTCCAGCACCTTTTTTGAGGTGCTGGAGGTTAACAGTTCCGACTACCCATCCAATCCCTATGCATCGAACTGTGTTATCATGGGCTGCTATGTAAACCACTTCTTAGTGGGGACCTCTTGTTGACAACTGGCTATCTGGCTGGCACGATCTCGTCGCCTCTCCTGAGCTCAACACGAGGAATTATCATGTCTATTATCTATCCTATACCGCCACAGGCTCGCCCTTATTCTCAACAAGCACCGCCAGTTTCTGCTGTTAACTCATCTTCTAAAGTCACACCCACCATAGCCTCACCTTTTACATCACCAAGCCCTGTTACAACTGCTATCGTTTATTGCGAAGGCAACTTCGCTGCTCCTGATGGCAAGACAGCTAACGGGCTTGTCCGACATTCTGAAAAATACAAAATCCTCTCAGTCATCGACAGTGAAAAAGCGGGTCTTGATGCTGGCACAGTACTTGACGATAAGCCAAATGCTATTTCCATTTGTCGTGACCTTGAGGATGCGCTGGCTCAGGCAGGCGGCATACCTGATACTTTCATTTTCGGTATGGCACCATCCAGTGGGTTGTTGTCGCCACATGAACGTGGTCTCGTACTTGAGGCTATGGTTCTCGGAATGAATATCGTCAATGGCCTCCATGAATTCTTGAACGATGACCTGGTGTTTTCTGCGGCGTGTATTGCAAATAATGTTGAAATCCTCGACGTTCGAAAGCCTCGCGCCAAAAAAGATCTGCGGTTGTTCAGCGGTCGAATTGCCGAGGTTACCTGCCCGCGTATCGCAGTGCTTGGCACCGACGGCGCTATTGGCAAACGTACTACCGCGACTATCCTGACTCAAGCCCTAAACGATTATGGTGTAAAAGCGGTATTGGTAGGTACCGGACAGACAGGTCTGATTCAGGGTGCCCGCTATGGCATTGCGCTCGATGCTATCCCGTCACAGTTCTGTTCAGGTGAAATGGAAGCCTCCATCGTTGAAGCGTTCGAAAGCGAGCAGCCTGATGTCATTATCATTGAAGGACAGGGTGCGCTGAGTCATCCTGCCTACTTGAGTTCTACTTTTATTCTAAGGGGCAGTTGTGCAGATGGCGTGGTGTTACAGCACGCACCAGGACGTACTCATCGCTGTGACTTTGAAGATATGGTAATGCCAACACCGGCCTCCGAGATTAATCTCATCCAGACTTTTGCACAGACTAAGGTGATTGGCCTTACCATCAACCATGAAAATATGACAGATGAGCAGGTTGATGAGGCAATCACACGGTATGAGCACGAATTGAGTATTCCCGCCACAGATGCGTTGACGCGATCACCTGAGCGTCTGATCGACATGGTTTTTGCAGCATTCCCCAAGATTAAAGGTAAGCTAGCTGACTGCGCGTAGTGAGTACACCGCGGTTAGAAATTAACCTGGATAAAATCTATCACAACGCTCGGACACTGGTCGAACGCTTAGCTGTGCGAGGTATTTCGGTCACGGGTGTGACCAAAGCGAGCCTCGGTTGCCCAGCAATAGCCACAGCAATGCTGCGCGCGGGTGTGCATGCACTGGGTGACTCCCGCATCGAGAATATCGAAGCGATGCGGGTTGCGCAGGTAGCGGTGCCTATGACACTGATCCGTTCACCGATGCTTAGCCAGGTAGAGAGGGTGGTGAAGCAGGCTGACATAAGTTTCAACTCTGAACTCGATATTATCAGTCAGCTTTCATCTGCCGCGCAGAAGTTGAATCGAATACACGGGGTCGTACTCATGGTCGAGCTTGGTGACCTGCGCGAAGGCATTATGCCGGAGGACTTGGAGCACACCGTGCGTGAGACGATTCGTTTCCCAAACATACTGCTCAAAGGCATTGGAACTAACCTTGCCTGTCGCTGTGGCGTCTCACCCGATGCCAACAATATGGCTGAACTGTCCGCGCTGGCCAATTCCATTGACGCGGCCTTCGGCCCCATGCTTAGCATCGTTTCTGGCGGTAACTCTGCCAATCTCGAGTACGTGCTAAGCGGCGCAGACACAGGACGGATAAATGATCTTCGATTAGGTGAGTCGATACTGTTAGGGTGTGAGCCATTGCACCGTCAAGCCATCGATGGCCTGTATACTGATGCCATCACTCTCATCGCCGAAGTGATCGAATCGAAGCTTAAGCCATCACAGCCATGGGGTGAGGTCGGACAGAGCGCGTTTGGTGTTACGCCATCCACCGCAAATCGGGGTAATATCTTCCAGACGATCCTGGCCATCGGGCGCCAGGACATCGATCCGAATGGCCTCCAGGCACCTAGCGGAATTGAGTTCCTTGGGGCGAGCAGTGACCATCTTATTGTTGAATCCGGTCATTGTTTACCCGTAGGTACCGAGATCAGCTTCCAGTTAAATTACAGTGCACTGGTGCACGCGATGACCTCACCCTTTGTCACTAAGATCGAGAAGAGTCAGGGTCGTCACATGCGCGTGTCTGATAGTTATGACAAGCCCTAAATCGTCGTTGTCAGGTATTAACACGATTTTTGTGAGCATGACACACTCCTTAAGACTTAATTTGAAGTAGTTTGTTGATCAATGTCGGCTTCGTGTATGCGGCTGTCATTTTGAACGACAGCCCAAATGGCCGAAGTTGGCCGAAAGTACTAATTCGATATTTTTAGATCAGTTTCCGCTTCCACGAATAGCTGACCTTCACGGTAGTTTGACTGGATATTGCTTAGCGGGCGACAGCGTACAAATATCGCGCCTTACCATTGCCTAGAAAAATACTGAGCAAGCGCCACTGCCAAACATTTTAATCTAACACTTGAAATTAGAACCAGAAACATGAAGAATAGAAAATCGCAACTGAAACAACACTTAAGTGACTGACTATATTATATTTTATTTATTTTCAAAAACCGAAAGCTAATTGGTTTATTCAATATAAGAGCTACTGACAAAATCATAGCGCAAGACTGCCATACCACTAGACAATTGATTTATTCAGCGACAATTTTTTGGTTAAAACAGCAAATATTGTTTTCAATGGTGCCCACATGGAAGCAATATCAGTACATGCCATCAAGACAAATCTTAAAGTATCTTCCTTTCTATACGTTTAGATTTTGTCATAAGCAGCATCTAGCTATTCTATATAGACGTTGAGCCGACATGTATAAATAATTCGGTTTCTATGCATTTTACGTTATTACAGCTCACACCAACATCCCCGGAGCGCTCTCTAGCGTGAGCCGTAACCACTTATATTTAAAAAATATTTATCGATATGCAGACTATTGTGATTCAATTGTTAGTCGATAATTAGAATGTTGTAATTCAAATTAACGTTATAAATATTATTTTGTGCAATGGTTATTTAGATATGGGCAACTCTTCCCGAAAGGTTCGAGAAAAAAAGTTACCCATCTAAGGGAATTTGATCCCAGAACGGCGGAACCACCGTAATAACAAGCAGAGCATGACCAATAAATCTTATACGCACTATAACAGTCCTGCCTTCTTATTTACGAATCAAAACGGAGGATTATGATGACAAATCGTTCGATACATGTAGCCAATAATGTGATGCCTTCATCCTTACCGCAGTCATTGCTTAAAAACCCTGAAAATGTATCACGTCGCACTGCACGTGCAGTACCAACCACGGGGCAAGCAATCCGAGTGGATATCAATGGCGATAATTTTATTGACGTGGTGAAAGCGACAGATATTAGCTGTGGTGGTCTGGGTGTAGAGGTGCCGCATGGCTTTAAGGGCTGCAATCTAAACAGTCTTGCATCAGTGATTATTCAATTACCGCATCCCGTCAATGAGCACATAACAGCGAAGGGGAGAGTAATTCATATTAACGAGGAAAAATTTGGTATTTCATTTGTAAGCATCAGTCAAAGTTCTGAAGATAAGATTCAGGATTATATTGATTTTCAGTATACTGGCCATCAATCATGGTTCGATCGTCTCGGCCACTGGTTTGGCTCACCGTTCTCACACACCTGACTCGTCGACTACTGCTACGACTTACTATCCCTTCGAATAGCGCCAGTGTTTAAACCCATGTAACTTTCGTTCTCCTTTGCTTCTGGCGAGTATCTCGGAATCACACCGAGCTCTCTGTTAACTTCACAATCCTAAATTGAGCTTTTGAAAGAGATAATAAAACTCACACTCGCCTGTACTACTCAAAATTCAGTAGTAGTAAAATTTCTAATGGTATTACTGCACCGGAAGGTGCAAATTTTTAAGGTGTGCAATAACTCATCGCTCTAAGCCTTCTCAGGATGAGCCGGCTTAAGCGGTGGGCTTATTAATTTTTTTGGCTAACGGCGACGGCCGCCTCTGCCTTTCACTTTAAGCTCTTCATAACGGACCTTTAAATTTTTATCGCCGAACATTTTACCATCAAGCGCTGCAATGGCAGCTCGAGCTTCGTGACCTTCCATTTCAATAAAACCGAAACCTTTACATCGTCCGGAAAAAACATCCGTGACAAGACGGATAGATCGCACCTTGCCAAACTCTGAAAACAATGTTGTTACTGTTTCCTCGGTGGCCTCAGCAGGTAAACTCCCTACAAATATTTTTTTCAATGTTTTGTCCTTGGCTTAAAGCGCTGCAAAAACTTGCCGTTTAGAGGAACTAAATCAAAAAGACCCCACGAATTATCGCAGGGTCTTTTATGCAATCAAAACTTATTTAACAAATGTTAAACAGTGACCTGAGTTGCTTGTGGCCCCTTTGGTCCAGATTCAACCTGAAAGCTAACCTTCTGGCCTTCAGCCAAAGTACGGAAACCTTCACTGGCGATTGCAGAAAAGTGTACGAATACATCTGCAGTGCCGTCATCAGGAGAAATAAAACCGAATCCTTTAGATTCGTTGAACCATTTAACTGTACCAGTTGTCATGAAAACTACCTCTTTACAAAGTTTGAAAAATTTTATTACATATCATGCGAGGTAACTTACGTGAAAAAACCGAAAAAGTATTTCTAAAGGAGACCTAGATAAGATGCAATAGCTCAACTGCTTTAGCAGCTGCTAGCCGTATATTCGGCACGGGGTATAATACAATGACTTAGGGGAGCCTACAAGCACTTATTAACAGGCAACACGCATTCCTGGTCATAGCGGCGCTCACAAATAGTAACTTCTTTAGCTAACAATACTTTTTTCGGAACTCTATTAAAAATTAATAAACTGATTTTTCAATAACATAACTAAATGGTAAGCCATTCAATCTTCATAAGCTTATACATTTTTTACTTCCGCTGAAGAAAACTAAAAACCATAAGAGCGCCACAGCCTGCTCTGCAAGCAATCAGGTTTTGGCTAATTTTCGCCAAGTAAAATGTTCATACACACCTGACCAATACATACCAAAACCAATCGCAAACAGTAGTTCTTCTAAAGGCATAAACGCCACTGTCACGCCCGACAGTACATCCATATTCCAAACTCTGTCGATATAACCCGGTGCAGTCCATTCCAAACCTGCAAGAAAAATTGCGTAATAAATTAAAAACAATAACCCGCCAATCCATGTTTTTCGTTTTAGATCTGGCCGACAAAGAACCGTCGATAATGCGCCGGAAAACATAGCAACAATGGACGGGTAAATTGGATTCCAGGGGAAAAAATAAAGCGCCACAAAAACAACAAAAGGAGTAGCCAGTGCTTTGTAATGGTGTCGATGCAATGATTTATGGCGTTCGCAAGCAGCTACCGCCTGAGGTATTTTTTGAGTCAATAAATTATAAAAAACCGAACCAATACCACCAATGCCAAAACAAAAAATCAGGCTTTCAATATCAAACCCCGTATTTTCAGCAAGATCAAACAAACTGGGAGGCATCCAATATTCAGGCACGAACAAGGGTTCAGTCAATCCAAACGGCGTAGTAAAAAGACTCGCCCATAACATCGCCCGTCTTTGTGATGGAAAGCTTAAATAAACAACCAACCATGGAATAAGGAATGCACTTGACCAAATCAGCCAGACATATTGATCAGACAATGTTTAAACCTCGCATATCAAATTTCTGTTATAGCCAATTATCAATTATAAACTGAAAATAATTGATGTAACTGCTGCGTATCATTTCTCAGCGAATCAACAAAGGGGTGCAACAATATTTCAGCTTGCCGCTGCGCTTCTTTCTGCACATCAACCCCGCCCTTGCTGAGAGGCCATCTGAGTTCAGGAAGATCGGGTTCGACCACCAGCACAGGAGTCTTACAGCCACAACGGCAATGATGAAAGGAGAGTGGTTGATTACTTAAATACCATGGACGTTTTCTATATAATAACAAATGAATAATTTCTGCAACTGACCAAGGTGACTGCAAGGCATGCTTCATCCCTTCAGGACCTTCGCGACACACCGACGCATGATGAACAATTAATGCATCCATGTGATGCCTACAGCAAATCGCTTCGGTGGATGATAATTCAATTGTCGCCCCATCACAAAACAGCTCCCCATCAACATCTACCGGACGATACAACACCGGCATTGCCGCACTGGCCATGATACGTGGTGCCAGCTCACCCTTTGAAAACAAGGTTTTCGTTCCCTGCGTTAAATTACTCGCAAGACTATAAAAGGGCATACGACAATCCTCAAATGTCCTCTCTGTGAGGTTTTTGCAAATAAACTCAATAGCTGATTTATTGTCGGATAAACCCGTATAACCACGCCCTTTATGTACTATCATTTTCCAAAAAAATTGGAACCACGAATCAGGCGTCCAATATTCGCCAGTATCCACTTCAGCGATTATTTTCGCCCACTGCTGCAAATCAGTGCCACTCGCGTAAACTCCACCCACCAATGCACCTGCACTACAGCCTGCAATGGTAGACACTTCAATTCCTAAATTTTCCAGCGCTTGCAAAAAACCTGTATGGGCAAAAACACCTCGTCCACCACCCGAACTCAACACCACACCAATTTTCATAGCCTTAGACATAAACCAACTCTTTTACAACTCACAACAAAACTCTAGCACTATGCCCATAACTCCAACTCAAAATGGCGCATCACAGCACTCAGCACATCGCTACGTGAAATGATACCCGTTAACTTTCCCTCTGCAACAATAGGAAGTGCTCCAACATGCCGCTCAACAAACAAGCGAGCTATATAACGCACATCGGTATCTACACTAGCCGTCAAAACAGGCGATATCATCAATTGCGATATTTCTTTTTCTCTTGGATTTTGCGGCTCTAGCGCATGACTTTCCTCAAGCCTTGCTAAATAGTGAAAAATATCCCTGTCTGAAACTATGCCAACTAATTTACCTTCAGGCGAAAGAATAGGAAGATGGCGAATTTTGTTTGACCGAAACAACGCCAGCGCTTCATTTACGGTTGCATCTGAATCTAATGGTATTACTGACGAGCTCATAATTTGCCCGGCAAAAATATTGCTATTCTGCTGGGGTAACTGATCAACTGATTGATACTTCTGCGCAACAGCCTTTTGCTGATTATGATTATAATTATGATTTTCCCCTAGATGCTCATGTTTATCAATGGCGTGCGCACCTGCTTTTGCATCCAGCTTTTCAACTACAGCTTTTTTAAAAATGCTACCCGGCGCTACCAACTCATGATTATTGAGGCCTTGCAAGAAAAATGTCATAGCTTATCTCCCCAGAGAAACAGATCAGTCATGAGGACAACACTCCCCACGGCACCAAATACAATGACAATCAACATGATTACAAGAAACATCTTTGCGTCGACTCTGATAACAAAACCTCGCCCACGGTGCCAGCAAACGTTTAGGCCAGAAGGGTTGGTATTGCGACCGCAATGACTCGCGAAGATTCGGCCTGGAAACAAGCTGCCGCAAAAAAAAGCCATAACCACACTTGCCCGCCAAACTATACAATGCGCGATTAACGACCGAAGTTTCCATTTGTGGTTTCAAATCACGCTTCCAGAGCGTGTCATAGTTGTCACCGCTCAACAAACTTTGCGCAGCCAACACTCCGGAAGAGATTGCCAGCCGCATACCGAAACCCCATAGTGTATCCTGAAAACCAGCCTGCTCACCTATTACTGGATGGCGACCACTGTATGCACTGCGCGGAATACGGAAATTACCACTACCACCGTGAAATTGGAGATTATACATCTCTAAACCAACCAACCTCTTAAACGCTTCCAGCGTTCGTTGTACGTAAAGCGTCTCTCGTTTAAAGTCCGAAAACATACAGGTTTTGATCGTGCCCCTGCCATTCATCACCAAGAGATAGGAATAGCCTTGCGGTGCCAGCTCATCGTCACAGATCGCCCAAAAACCATTCGTCATATCCGTTTCAAAGTGGTATCCCACAGCAATGGCATCAGCTGCTCGCGGCCCAGCAGCCAGAATACCATCGCCGCTCATATGACGCAGTCGGCTGTTGAAACGTACCTCCACACCGAGTGCCTGAGCCTGCCTAAGCAGTGCACTATCGATTGTGCCGAAACCCGAACCTCGTTCCACCAGATAAAAAATTGGCTCATCACTATTGAACTCATAAGATTTACCAGCGGGATCAAAAACAGTGCCATTAAGACAAGGCATGGCATTAAAATCCGTCGTCAAGCCTAAGGTTTCCAGCACCTGCAATACATCTTCTCTGGTGCTCCAGTTTTCCAAACCCTGAAAATCACCGCCAAAGCGGTGACCCACCTCTTTCTGTGTTTCATATACGACTACTCGACGTCCAGCCTGAGCCAGTGTAATCGCCGCAGCTAATCCGGCCGGACCGGCACCAGCGATCTCTACCGGTGCTTCAAAAAGAATATTGCCTTTCGTCTCGCTCATCGCCTTGCACAAAAATTAGTACGAGCATATAACATCAACGCTGCCTAACTAACCATGCCTACCACGCATAAAAAAAAGCATGACAAGACAACACGCTACCAGAAAAAATAAAAACCAATTATCTATAAACCATTCCATTGTAATGTCCTCTTGATATTACATCACAGGGATCACACATCAATGTACCTGCAAGAACACCTCTGTGCACAAATGTCGCAGCCCTAACAATTATCATTTTCAGTGTTATAAACTCAAACTATTACCAGCACCGTATCTCTGCAGACACTAGCATGCATGATGTTATTAATAGCTGCTATTCATTACGACACTTCCCTCGCCCGCTCCGATGCGTGACGAAATTATAAATTGGCACCCAAATCAAGGCGAAATACCAACCATAGCCATAGGCCTCAATTAATCCAATAAAAAAACTTTTCCAGCTCAGCCACTCAAAACCGGGTAATAGTTTTTGCCAGGTTTCATACATGGCATGGTCCGGAAATATCAGATCGAAACCAATACATAATGCAAAACTAATCGCTAATAAAAGACTGGTAGCATGACCCACTCCAAGCAAAGAAATGCCTGGCATATGGTGTTTACATGTCATGATTTCTCCTCTTGTTCTTTTTCAAGATAACGTGTTGGTTCAACGTCAAATTTATCCAAACAATCCTTTGAGCAAAATCGATACAAACTTCCCTGATACATCTTTCCATAACCCTGTTCTGCCTCAACCTCTTTAGAACAAACAGGATCTATATACTTCGCAACTTTGCCGTCATCATGAGAATGTTCATTCCCACCATGACCATGGGTCATGTGTGCACCACAACCATGGCGCATCATGAAATAAAACAATCCTGCAAAAATTAAAAATGTGATCAAACCTTCCATGCTTTAGCTCCTGTTAAGACACCAATTAATGCGCTTTTTCTTCATGGATCTCTGTTGTTAAAAAAGCTTTCCACTGATTAAGCGGTGGAAAAAATGCCGGCGTGTTGAGTACGTATGTGTTATATGACTCAGCAAACTCAGCCTCAGCGCGCCGCTCTTCAACTCTAGCCAGATGCACATAAGCAAAAAGTAAAACAGGTGCCATTAACACGGTAAGCAATGTTGGCCATTGCACCAAAAACCCAACGATCATGAAGAAGAGCCCTGTGTATTGTGGGTGGCGAGCATAAGCATAGATGCCATCGGTAACCAAACCACCGCGAGCGACATGGATCTGCGTCCAACCTTTTGAAAGCAAGGTATAACCCATAACCAAAAACACAAGACTCAGGCCCATCACGATCACCCATGCCAGTGTTGAGCCACCGAACACCACCACCCAGAGATGACCAAGCTTATGATTAAATGGTTGCAATGCAGGATAGGCATCACCCAGCCAGCCTGTGAGCAGATAAATGGTTAAGGGGAAACCATACATCTCACTAAAGAGCGCTACCAAAAAGGCGGCAACCACCCCCATGCTACGCCATTCCTCACTGCCCCGCGGTTTGAGAAAACTCAGAACAAAAAAGAGAAACAAACCGGCGTTAAAAGCCGCCACCACCCACATCCCATAGGCATATCCTGTATCACCACTCATGCAAAAACCTCCTTATTTTTCTACAGGTACATACATCGCACTCTGATGCATCTTACAATTTCACTCTCTTTAGCCTGAGTGCATTGGTGATAACAGATACTGAACTAAAGCTCATCGCTGCCGCGGCAATGATGGGGGACAATAAAATCCCAAAGAAGGGATAGAGCAGACCAGCAGCAACCGGCACACCCAAAGCATTATAAATAAATGCAAAAAACAGGTTCTGACGTATATTACGCATAGTGGCATGCGACAGACGACGCGCTCGCACGATGCCTCGCAAATCACCTTTCACCAGCGTCACCCCGGCGCTCTCCATAGCCACATCAGTACCGGTGCCCATCGCCACACCTACATGCGCCTGAGCCAGCGCCGGAGCATCGTTGATGCCGTCACCGGCCATCGCCACAGTATGCCCTTCATCCTGTAGCTGCTTGACCACAGCAGCCTTTTGATCCGGCAAAACTTCGGCCTGAACCTGATCGATATCAAGCTTGGCAGCCACAGCCTCTGCTGTCTTGCGGCTATCACCTGTGAGCATCACCACCCTGATACCGGCTGCATGCAGATCACGAATAGCCTCAGGGGTGGTTTCTTTTATAGGATCAGCCACACCAATCAGACCACCCGCTTTACCATCAATGCTAAAGAACATCACAGTCTGACCATCAGCACGCTGTACATCGGCCTGCTGAGGGAGATCACCCGCATCAATGCCCAGGTCTTGTAGCAACTTGAGATTACCCATTGCCACGCTGTGACCATCAACATCACCGGTCACACCTTTGCCTGTTACGGACTGGAAATTTTCTGCCTGAACCAATGTTATCCCTCGCTCTTCGGCACCTCGCACAATGGCTTCGGCCAGAGGGTGCTCGCTGGCACGCTCAAGACTGGCGATAAGTCGTAGCACCGCATCTTCCGTAAGATCAACGATTGAATTCACTGCCACCAATTTAGGTTTACCTTCAGTAAGCGTACCGGTCTTATCCACCACCAGCGTATCCACCTTTCTCAGCACTTCAAGGGCTTCTGCATTCTTGAACAAAACGCCCATCATCGCACCTTTACCGGTCCCCACCATGATCGACATGGGGGTTGCCAGCCCCAGCGCACAGGGGCAGGCAATGATTAATACCGCTACGGCATTGATCACCGCGTAAGCGATAGCAGGTTCCGGACCCCATTGGCTCCAGACAATAAAGGTAATAATGGCAATAACCACCACTGCAGGTACAAAGTAGCCGGAAACAACATCGACGAGCCTCTGTATCGGTGCCCGGGAACGCTGGGCGTCAGCAACCATTTTTACAATCTGTGACAGCAAAGTATCAGCGCCCACCTTCTCGGCTCGCATCTGAAGACTACCTGTACCATTGACAGTGGCACCAATCACGCGATCTCCCGCGGCTTTACCCACAGGGAGAGGTTCGCCGGTCACCATAGACTCATCAACATTGCTTTCGCCATCAATCACATCACCGTCCACCGGTATTTTTTCTCCGGGTCGCACCCGCAGCCTGTCACCGACCTGCACATGCTCCATAGGAATGTCTTCTTCCGTGCCATCATCGCGGATAATACGGGCTGTCTTGGGTGCCAGCCCCAGCAATAATTTGATCGCCGCATTGGTTTGGCTGCGCGCCCGCAGCTCCATTACCTGACCCAGTAATATCAACGCGGTGATCACTGCTGCGGCCTCAAAATAGACCGGCACCACGCCAACTTCATTAAATACCTCTGGCGGAAAAATGTCGGAAGCAACTGTAGCAAGAACACTATAGACCCAGGCAACTGATACGCCGAGCCCAATAAGTGTAAACATATTGAGATTACGTGTGATGACCGACCGTACAGCGCGCACATAGAATATCCAGCCGCCCCAGAGTATGGCCGGGGTTGAAACCACCATCTCAATCCACTGGCGCAGATTAGGATCAATCAGCTCGGCCATGCCTTCAGGCCAAAATTCAGCGGCCATTGCGCTAAATAACACTGGAATAGCCAATACAGCACTAACCCAGAAGCGACGACTCATATAATCCAGTTCGCTGGTATCATCCTCAGCCTCTACCGTCACAGCCTCCAGAGCCATCCCGCACTTGGGACAACTGCCAGGATGATCCTGAACGATTTCCGGATGCATGGGACAGGTATATTCAGTTTTCGTGGCGATTACCGGCACACCCTTAGGCTCCAGAGCCATACCACATTTAGGGCAACTGCCTGGTCCCTGCTGCTCGACTTCGGGGTGCATGGGACAGGTATAAATCGCTGAATCGTCCACCGCCTGACTTGAAGTTTTTCCCGCATGATGATTATGATGTTTTTCATCACAGCAACTATGCTTTTTTTCTGCTGACTCAGGTGAGTCTGTCTTTTTCCCACCGCAACAGCCATGCGCTTTTTTCTCAGACTCAGGCGATGCGGTTTTTTTACTACTGCAACAGCAACCACCTTTTTCTTTTTTATCTTTCACCAGATATTGATCCGGTGACGCCGTGAATTTATTCAAACAGCCATCACTGCAAAAATAGTACGTCTCACTCCCATGTTCAGCATGATGCGCTGACTGTTCTGTGACAGCCATGCCACATACTGGGTCGGCGAGCGATTCAGCCTCTTCATATTGAGCAGGGTCAGCCTCAAACTTTTGCAGGCAACGCGCACTGCAAAAATTATAGTTTTTCTCATCATGAACAGCATGAAACTGACTGTCCTCTGTTACTTCCATTCCACACACTGGATCGATTTTCATGTCATGTTCCTTGCTTGTTATTCCTGATATTTATATTTATGCATATCCACTGAGAGAATTGCATCAGTGCAAAAATCAACTTCAATCTATTGCTTCTATCAATTGGCAAATTGCCTCACCATTAGGCTCACCGTCAGGTAAAGATTTCCATTTTTCTAAAGCATCATCCATGCGTTCTTGCAATCTGTTCAGTTCAACCAAACGATGCCGGTTTTCATCAATGCGCTGTAGAATAATATCTCTAACCACTGGACAGGGTGACCGTCTGTTATTGCTGTGATCGAAAATAATGTGTATATCACGTAACGTAAAACCAAGCCCTTTTGCCCGGCAAATAAATTTTACTTTATTCACATCATCTTTATTAAAGAGTTTATACCCATTACCGGGATCCCGTATCGGTGTTAGCAAACCAATACGTACGTAATGACGAATAGCATCAGATGTTGCTTGCGCTGTTTTAGACAATTCATTGACCGTTAACATATCGCTCACCTTTAGGTATCAAACCATTTAACCACCAGTTAGGCCAAGAGTACATCCCAGGTGCTGCACATAGGTCAAGGGGAATTTTCTATAGATTTCTTAGACAGTCAGACTCTTTCCGGCATCGAGAAAACGCACCAATCGGGAATCATTTACTGCAATGCACAATACGAATCTGGGCGCCAAGATCAACGTAATAACTACTCAGCCAAAATCACTCAGTACTTGGCACGACAGACGCCTTCAACCTGCGTTCCAAAAGATCCAGCACCCAGACCCGGGCGGCATTATTGATGGGAAACCAGAGCAGTGCGTAGGCCCACACCAGCAGCGCATAACTCCAGCCTATCGGCTCGAGCAACCAGCCGTACACGGCCGCCAGCGTGCCGGCCAGCTGTGTGGCCTCGGTAGTCCAAAACAGGCGCGCGGCTGGCCATGGACGTTGCCAGAACCAGCGTTCACTGCGGGTAATGTAGATGGTCAGATGCCCAGCCACCAGCAGCTTGAGGAAAATTACCGTCTGAATCTGCTCCAGCGGCAGTTGCAAATAGTCACGCGCAATCCAAAACAGTACGAAGGATGCAATCACGCCTGTTGTTCCCGCCACCACGGCAACCGAAAGCACCCGCGACATCACCCACTGGACGGGACGCTCTGCCAGGCGCACGTTGTCGTAGGCAATCATCATAATCGGGAAATCATTAAGAATCGCCAGCAGCACCAACATGATCGGTGTCACCGGGTAGAAGTCGAAAATAATAATCGCCAGCGCGACGAAGCCGAGGACACGGATGGTCTCGGCGATGCGGAACACCGCGTAGCTGCGCATACGCTCGAAGATTTTACGTGCCTCTTCAACCGCCGTGACGATCACAGACAGACCCGGAGCGGTCAGCACCAGGTCCGCTGCCGCACGTGCTGCATCAGTGGCACCGCTGACGGCGATGCCGATATCGGCCTGCTTGAGCGCTGGCGCATCATTCACCCCGTCACCCGTCATGCCGACGATGTGACCGGCACCCTGCAGGGTGCGCACGATTTTAAACTTGTGCTCAGGAAATACCTCGGCAAAGCCATCGGCGTCCTCGATTTGCACACCATCACCGTCACTACCTTCGTGCTCGAAGACCTCACGTGCCGAAACGATCCGCGTGCCGAGACCCAGTTCGCGCGAGACCTCACGGGCGATCGCACCATGGTCGCCGGTCACCATGCGGACATCGACACCCATGCTCTCGACAGTGACAATGGTCGCGGCCGAGTCATCGCGCGGCGGATCGAATAACGGTAGCAGCCCAAGGAAGTGCCAGCGTCCATCAGGATCCGTGCGCGCCACACCGAGAGTGCGGTAACCGTGTGCCGCCAGTTCGTCGGTAGCAGCTCGTATCTGCTCCGCCAGGTCGCCGTCAGCCTCGGTCAGCGCAGCCATTATCTGCGGTGCCCCTTTGGCGACCTTGAAGCGCCGTTCGCCTTGCTGCACGTCAGCCTCGGCACGTTTACGCACTGGATCGAAAGGTCGAAAAGCAAGGATTTCACTGCCCACCAATGCCTCTTTGTCGGACAGCGCCTTGAGCACCGCGGCATCGATTACATCAGGGCTTTCCCACTCACTGGCCAGCGCAGCAGCGAGGATGATCTCCTCCGGAGTCTCGGCACCGATAGTAACGGGATCACCCACGGTCAACGCGTTCTGAGTAAGTGTACCGGTCTTATCGGAACACAGTATATCCATCCCCGCCAACTCTTCGATCGCCACCAGCCGCGAAACAATGGCCTGCATCCGCGCCAACGTGGCGGCACCAACTGCCATGGTCACTGACATCACCGCCGGTAACGCGACGGGGATCGCCGCAACGGTCAGAACCAGCGCAAACAGCAGGGTATCGATGAACGGATGGCCGCGGAACAAGGCCACCAGGATTACCACCACGACCAGTGCGAGCGTGGTCAAAACCAGGAAATTGCCGATGCGCAGTACAGCTTGTTGGAAGTGTGAGCGGGTCTCCGCAGTTTCGACCAGACGTGCGGTGCGGCCAAAATAGGTATTCATACCGGTGGCAATCACTCTGCCCTGCATTTCGCCCTGGCGCACCACCGAACCCGAATAAGCAGTTTCGCCGATTTGTTTATCCACCGGCAGGGATTCGCCGGTGAGTGCTGACTGGTCGATGCTAAGGTAGTCACCGGCCATCAACTCAACATCGGCTGGCACGATATTCCCGAGGCGCAGAAAGACCATATCGCCCGGTACAAGCTCACGTGCCGGAATGTCGCACCATACCCCGTCTCGCAACACACGGGCAAGGTGAGCCAGGTGCTGCTTGAGTGCCTCAATAGCATTATCGGCCTTGAACTCTTCCCAAAAACCGACGCCGGCATTGATGAGTAGTAATAGCGTGATGACCGTGAAGTCTTCCCAGCGTCCGGCCAATGCCGAAAGGATAGCGGCTATTTCGATCATCCACGGAATCGGCCCCCAGAAAAAGGCAAGAAATCTACGCCAGGGACTGACACGTTCTTCCTGAATAGCGTTTTCGCCATACTGGGCAAGCCTTGCTTGCGCCTCGGTGGTAGTAAGACCGGATGTGTTGTCATGCATATTCATATGACTCTCCTCATCCAGCACCGCTATTCAAACGCGTGGTCAGGTAGCGGCTTACTGATCGATGTCCATATCCACGCCAGACTCTTCGAGTTCTCATCATCGCTCCAAATTACAAGGCACGGGGTTAAGATAAGCCAAGAATGTTTCTAATGCCATCAAGTCATTATGTCCAACTTGTGCTAACAAGATGCTGCGTCTGTAGTCTAAACATTCAATCACCCTCTACCGACTGCCTTCGCTAAGATTAGGTAAGTTAATTCGGAGAAACGTTCTGTTTTTCAAATTCCAGGCGCTCCACTAAAATATGCGCGTGATTTTCTTCATGCTTACTCAAACGGTGGCAAACTGTTGCTACAGCGCTATTAGACGTTTTCAGCTCGAGGTCTTTGTATAACTGGCAGGTAAAATGCTCGATTTCCAGTGCCGTTTCCAAAATAGTGGATGCCATGACAGGGCTGGTAACAAAGAAATGATCTTGAATCGTTTCTAACTTTTTCATGCAAGCACCAAACATAGGGGGCAGCACTATATTCTCCGGCACGTCATCACTAGAAATTTCCTCCTGCAAGGCACGAAACTCCCCTGCATGCTCTCGCTCCTCATCAGCCAGTTCCTCGAGCAGTACGCTCACACCATAATCATAGGGTTTAAAACGCTGCGCCCACTCCTGATATAACAGGCTGCAACGCAACTCTATCTCAATCGCCAGCAACACGATCTGCAAAGCGTTATCGTCGTTTTTGCTCATCTTAAATCACCTCGGACAAGGCACGAATGACCGTTGGCTTCAGTTTAAACCCATGCTCAACGCACAGGTCAAATCCTTTCATCAGAGACTAACAGCAATTCGATCAACCAAGAGCCACCAGTAATTTAATGGGGATATCCAGATGACGGTTTTTCAAGCTGCGACCCCTGCGGGCTTAAAGGTTAAACCACTACAGCGTCAAAATACTTCGGTAACTGGCGACATCAACCGTATAAGGTGTAGTGCATCGCAGATGATCACGCATAGCCTCAAGTGCTTCGGGCTCACCGTGCACCATATGAATGTCCGTATTTTTTGTCAGCTGTGACCGCTCAAGCCAATGCTGGATGTCTACGTAATCACCATGACCCGAGAGTCCGTGCATGACTTCCACCCGCGCCTTAACGGGAATCCATTCACCATGGATTTTCACCGCTTCGACACCATCGATCATTTTCTCCCCACGGGTACCGCCGGCCTGATAGCCGGCAAACAACACAGTAGTACGATGGTTGCCCAGCAAGCGTTTGAAGTGATGCAGAATACGGCCACCCGTATCCATGCCGCTGCCAGCTATAATAATGCGGGGATAGCGCAGTCCAGACAGTGCTATGGAGTCCTCGACACTACGGGTATACGTGGTCATCTCTCATAGATGATTACACTGATCACTATTCAGACGGCGGTGCTGAGAATAACGACAATAGATATCCGAGACACTAATGGCCATTGGGCTATCCAGGTACACGGGCATGTCAGGGATAAGTTCTTAACGTCTCAACGTGGCCAACATATGCTGCAGAGCCTGGACGCGACCTACCGCAAAGCTGGGGATTAACAACACACCGCCTTTTTTCGCTGTTTCGTAGACAATTTGCGCCAGTTGTTCGAGCGGGTCGGAATCCTCATGCTGACGATTGCCGTAGATTGATTCCAGCAACAGCGCATCCAGCTCGGGAAGCGGTTCAGGCGGATTCATTACAATATCATTTAGTTTTCCTACATCGCCCGAAAAACCCACACGCTTGCCTTAGGCCTCGACAATAAGGCTGCCGGCACCCAGAATATGTCCGGCGCTTTGTAAGTGAAGCTTGAAACCTCCGATGGTGAAGGTTTTCTTATTCTTCTTATCGCTGCCTGTACAAACCAAAAGCTTATACAAAAAATCGATGCGCCCCCATAGAACACCCGTCTAGAATTTATAGGTATATCTTATATAAAGATCCAGATCACTTCTCTTTTCCGTTTTTGTCGTCAGCTGCTTAATATCTTCACGCTGACGCAGTCGCGCTTCGAATTTATTTTTTTTGTCAAGCTGCCACTTATAACGTCCTTCAAGCAAAGTGTTGTTGTTACGAAAATCAGGCGACAATAACCAGCCTGCATCGGCACGCGCCAGCACAAGACCAAAACCATGGGTAGGTATAAAATCGATAACGTTAAAAGTGACCTGCGTGGCAACACCTCCCGCATCCGTACTTCCACCAATACTCGAGGCAGCTTCAGTCTGCGTGTTCAGCGCATAACCCAATTCGCCACCCAATAGAAATTTCATACCGTTTTCACCCATCGGCCAGCGGGCAGCGACCCGACCCACGAATGCGATGTAATCATCTATTCTGCCTGTCGCAGAATTGTCAGTACGTAGCGCGCTTGGAATATAAGTGACATCAACCGTGCGCTGAACAAAGGCACCGGATTTTTTATTGCTCACCAGCGCAACAAAATAGCTAATGCGACTATCGTCATCCGAAAAGTTCAAGGGTGAACGCCTGACTTCTGTGGCCCCGCTGGCATCATTATATTGAACAAGAAAATGTGCCTTCCAATCACTGGAAAGTGCGTATTTCAAATAAACGCCGTCCGTCCAGCTGATATCAGTGTTGGGGCTGTTATTGCGATCCAGCGATTTCTTAGCCACTCCCGCCAATTCAATCTTGCTCTGCATACGACCAACACGCAGACCCAACTTTGATGTGGGCTGGTAAGCAACAAAAAGCTCATCAATCGTCGACTCACCACGACGCAAACCATCCCCAGTAATGCTAGAGAATATTTCGAAATGTTCATTGTTTCTTTCATCTGTGGAATAGCGGCCTGCCAATCGAATGCGGGCGCTTAAAATGTCGTTGAATTTTGCTTTAATTCCAGGCCGAATTCGCAACCTGAGCTCATCTGTTTTGTCCTGACTGCCGTCATTTTCATCACGGTCCAGCGAATAATAACCAAACCGTGCATCGCCATAAAAAGAAAGTTTATCGCTGATGGCTGTGTCCGCCATAGACATAGAAAAAAATATCGTACTGACTGCCAGCACAAAAAATTTAAAAAGTGACTTCATAATATTTCCCTTAACCATGGAATACCGTACACGGCTCGAACAAAAACCGTTACTACAATTAATGCTGTGGGAATATATCAGGTTTTATAAAACAAGGCTTGTAGACAAATAACATTATTTGGCCTGTTTAATGTACGAATATAACAACGGCCTTTCTTAAGGAACCTAAATTACGAAAGCGTCCATATTTGTAGGTTTGCTCATATCACAAAAACACTTATATCCAAGACCATTATTCTTTGCATAATACATGGCCGCATCAGCCTGCCTTATCAAAGTTTCACTGTTTTCTTTTGATTTGGAGTAGATTGCTATACCTATACTTATCCCCGCTTCAACTTTTTGCCCTTCGATAAGCAAACCCATGCTTATTCTCTCAATCATTTTTTTTGCTACCACTATTGCCGTTCCCGAAACACCTACATCATTCAAAATAACCGCAAACTCATCACCTCCAATACGTGCCAGGGTATCGGATTCTCTCACACAACTTTTTAGGCGTTTAGCCGCTTCGAAAAGTAACTCATCACCCACATGGTGGCCAAAAGTGTCATTTACGTTTTTAAAGTTATTCAAATCCAAAACCATCAGCGCATAGGGCGCATCATTTCTACGGGCATTCCGCGCCGCCTGCTCAAGGCGGTCATTAAACAGTGCACGATTAGGCAAGCCAGTTAGTGAATCTGTAAAAGCCATATCTTCCAAACTGCCGTACAAGTCATGCAGCTCTCTGGACATGCTATTAAAGCCTTCTGCCAAATCATACATCTCAATATTCCCTTCCACGTGAATCTCTTCACCAAGCAGGCTTTTATCTTTCTTTATCTTATGCAAGTGACTCTTTAATATTTCTAAAGGCAATAACATTGTTCTTCGCAGAATAAACAACGATGTCAAAACAAATAGCAGTGTCACAATCATTGCCGCAGACAACAACAATGTCCGCGTATCATTGATTTGCGTTAGTAAATCTGAAATGTCAGATTCAAATTTAAAATTATAGGCAGGAGCACCGCGTGCATCCATAAGGGTGTAGTCCCAGATTAATAATGATTCATCTTCAATAGACGTTGCCCACTCATCTGTATCATAGGTTTTCCCCGAACCAAAATCATGAAGCACAAGCGGAATACCCATATCAACTTCTAAATCGAGAAAACTCTGGCTTGGGTCCACTACTACCAATAGATATCCTTTTAATCTAAGTCCTCCCACTGGCATCAATGTGGCGATAACTGAATCATTCTGGTGGACACATAGTTCAGAAATCACTTTTAGGCGCGCAGGGCCAACACGAGTTTTTGCTCTCGCCAAAAACTCGGGACAAGACAATGCACCCTCATTCTCTTCTTGCTCATCCTCTTCATGCTCATCCTCATTTAAGGCACGCCCTAACACTTTAAAATCTATGCTCAACAAATGAATGCTATGCAAATCCACCAGCCTGGTACTTACATAAAAACTGCTGAATTGCTCCTTTAATTGCGCATTAATTTGCGTTACATCCTGGTCAGCCATGGCCATTTTAAATGCCGGTGTTGCCTGAGCAGATAGACCCAATCTTGTTGCACGGGTCACTATTTCAGTTTGTATAAAGCCGACTTTACGATCCGCAAAAGACTTAAATTCTTCTTTTTGTCTATCTAATAGCAGCGACTGATAAATCTGACCGGTTGCAACAGACAATAAAATACCCAACACACCGAGTAGCAAGACTACCAGTCCAATGGTATATCGAATTGAATGTTTTGGTTTATGCATTGAAATTTTACATCTTTAATCCCTTAGATAGGGATACCCTTTTAAAAGCCATTCTTGAAAACCACCACGAAGCCAATAAATATTTTTATATCCACATGAAATTGCAATTTTGATCGACTTGGTGCTTCTCAAGCAATTTTCGCTATTACAATAAAAGACAACCGGCATCTGCTTAGCCTTAACGGTAAAGAAAAGCTTATTGCAATCCGTAAGGACATCGGGGAGGTTAAGTGAGCCTTCTATATAACCCTGCTTTCTATCCGAACCAAGCCGAGCATCAATCACAACAACGTCCGAATGCTTATCGAATAATCCAATAAATTCTTCCGCATCTACAATCGTCGCGCCCTCAATATATTCTGGCGCACGCTGCTTGGCCTCAAGCTGAAAAGAGAAAACCAGCAAGAGCATTATCGTTATATTTTTATAAAACAATAGCTTATCGACTTTTAAACTCATAACAAACACCACGCCCGTGTAATGTAATCCTGACTACATCAGCAATACATCGACAAAAAAACTTATTAGCATTAGCTATTCCATAAATGTAACCGCGACCTATAAAATATTTAGGCTTTACTGTATGCATCAAAGATTATAATTAATGGTAGGATTAATAATCTAAAACTACGACTATCACCCTGAACCTACTGTTTCAGCGTTAATAAAAAACGAGCACATTGACTGTAAAAACCTGCATTTTCATTGACGAGGCTATCGACATTATCCTTGGCAATGTAAAACCACTGCCTGCCGAACAAATCGACATCAGCGCTGCCCTAGGGAGGACATTAGCCGCAGATGTCATCGCACAAAGAGAACATCCTCCCTGGAATAATTCAGCCATGGACGGCTATGCGGTGCGTTGGCGCGATATCAATATGGCCAGCCCAAATAAACCTGTCAAACTCAAAATTATCGGCGAAATTCAAGCTGGCAGTCTTTCCGCAAGCTCGGTTAATAAAAGCGAAGCACTGAAAATCATGACAGGTGCACCGATGCCAAAAGGCGCTGATTCTGTAGTGAAAATCGAAGACACCGAACAAACGGGCGACATTGTAACTATAAATAAGAGCTGTAAAGATCAAGCCAATGTTCGATTTAAAGGTGAGGATATTCGACTTGGTGAAACCGTACTAACTGCTGGAAAACTCATACGGCCAGCCGAAATCGGCATGCTTGCCACCAGCGGTTACAAACAAGTTCAAGTATACAAACAAGCCACCGTCACAGTTCTTGCAACCGGCAATGAACTGGTCGAGCCCAGCGAAACTTTAACACCGGAAAAAATTATTAATAGCAATAGCTATTCCATTGCCGCACAAATAATGGAATGCGGCGCTATTGCGCAAGCACTGCCTATCGCTAAAGACAATAAAGATGATCTCACCAAAAAAATTAGCCAAGCACTACAGGCCAACATAGCAATTGTGATTGGCGGTGTCTCTGAGGGTAAATATGATTACGTAAAAGACGTTCTCGAAACATTAGGCTGCGAGATAAAATTCTGGCGAGTTTTGATAAAACCAGGCTTCCCAATTGCCTTTGGCATCATGCCAAAAAATAACACACGACAAACACTGGTGTTTGCCCTGCCCGGTAATCCAGTTTCATGCATGGTGACTTTTTACCAATTTGTCCTGCCAGCACTCTACAAAATGCAGGGATTGAAGAATCTGTTTCTTCCACAGCTGGAAACCACCCTTGATGAAACAATAAACATTCAGCCGGGACGCAGGCATTATGCTCGAGCTATCACTCACTATACAGATGGCGTCTATCACAGCAGACTGACAGGAAATCAGGGCAGCGGCATATTGACATCAATGACGTCTGCTAACAGCCTGTTGATTATCCCTGAAACCGGCGGCGAATTTAAAGTTGGCAGTAAAATGCAGGTGCAGTTACTACCGGGAACCCATCTTCACCAACCCGTTACTGAGCATTAATTTATACGTCGTTATGAAGCTCAGCTTCTGTATTAACATTGCGCCAGGCTGCTGCAATCTGTTTCGGCGGTGTTGGGGTTAAGATTTTCGAATGAGAACCTAAACAGCTGGGACTATAATTTTTTTCTCGAACCATCTTTTCCAACAAAGTCGCAGCACGAAAATCATAATGTGCAAACAACGGCTCTACATGTCGCCCAGCAGTTAACGCAGGCAAAACACCCCACACACCCGTTGCGCGACAATCAAGCAGCCAGCGAATCGCATCCAATGAAATATCTGGCATGTCACAGGCCGCGAACAACCATGATGCACGCGGCGCCCAGCGCATGGCTGCCAACATCCCTGCCATAGGTCCTTCCGCTTCGATGATATCTGGTAAATGTAGATACGAACCCAACTGTACCGGTACTTGCCCTGAGCCAACAATTACAACACGCTCGGCAAGCTGACTTAACAAATCAACACTGTGTTCCAGCCAGACTTTGCCCTCTTTTTCCAAAAGATGTTTCGGCTGCCCCATTCGCCGACTTTTACCTCCAATCAAAATACAGGCATACACTGGCGTCTCCCGCCATTTTTTTTCTAACCAGCCATTTACAACTTTAATGCAGTTTTCACTGCGATCCATCTCACGCGAGAAACTGGCAATAACATTCTCACATTCTGCTGGAGGCTCAGTTTCCCCATCGCTTAACAACCATATTTTTGGCCATTGGCTATTATTCTTATGGCCCTCGATCAAAATAATGTCATAGTCTTCTGGCAATTTCGCAAGCAAATTTTCTATAGCTTCATCTGAGTTCAGCGCCATCTGCAAAAAAGCTTCATCGGGGCTTTGCAATAACATGTCTGCACCCGCAGAAAACAATCTGTCACCGTCCTTACCTGGGTAATCAAGCTGTATGCCATGCACATCGCGCTTAACAACTGCAACACGTAAACCTTTGGCAGATAATATTGGCACTACCTTTTCAAGCAACGTCGTTTTACCTGAACCGCTAAAGCCGCAGACTCCAAAAACAGGAACATCATCAGTCACTAATTTTTTCAACCCTCACTTTATTGAAATAGGCATCAAGATAGTTAAGCATGCCACGCTAACAGTAAATAGCTTAACGTAGATAATTTGAAATAAAAAAGCTTGTATTGATATAAAAAGACGGGAAAAATTAACTGCGCTTAAATAACAGCGATTCAAATATCTCTTTTATTTTTTTACGATCAAAAACTTTTTCAAGCGCCGCATCAAAATCATGCTGCTTAAAATCACTCATCTCAGCACCAAGAGAATTGCCACTGGATACAATTATTTTAGCCTGTGGATGCATAGAACGTATTTTAGCTGCAACCTCTTTTCCACCCAAATCACCAGGAATATTGAGGTCAAGAATAACGATATCAAAGGGCTTGCCATCTTCAAATGACTTCTTGTAGTAACTAAGCGCTTCTTTACTATTACTTGCAAGCGTAGCATTGCAACCCAATCTTTCCAGATTAAGCTGAAACAATTCGCGCACATCCTCTTCATCATCCATAACTAAAACAGTGCAGCCAACTAGCGTATCCTCTGCAATACATTTTTTACCCACGCCTTCTCCCTTTGTCTCGCCTTCATCCAATAGCTGACGAACCCGTAACAATAGAGCATTTGACGCGTAAGGTTTGTACAACATATTTTCGCGTAAAAAACCCTCACCTAAATTTATATAGCGATCATCCGAAAAACCACTCACCACCTGTATTTTAATATGCGGGTAGAGTTGACGCACCTGTTTTACTAGCTCACCGCCATCCATATTAGGCATAATGACATCGGTAATAAGTAAATCAACAACCTCCTGCTTAAGCACGTTCAACGCCTGCATGCCATCACTTGCAGTCAAAACACGGTAACCCTGCTTCGATAATATATCTTTCGCCAAATCCACCAAAGCGGGCTCATCATCCACCAACAATAAAGTCTCATCGCCGCGCAGTTCTTTTTTATCAATCGCAACTAATTTTGTCTTCTCAACATCTGAGAAATCACTTCGCGGAAAATAAAGAGCAAAACGACTGCCTTGCCCCAACTCTGAATATACCTTGATAGCACCACCGCTACGTTCGAGAAAACCGTACACCTGACTTAAACCCAGGCCTGTGCCTCTATCACCCTTAGTGGAATAAAAAGGATCAAACACTCTTTCCATGACTGATTTTTCCATACCACAACCTGTATCCGTGATAGTAAGCAAAACATAATCGCCAGCTTTTAGCAGCATCTGCTGCCCTTCCGCTTCAGTAATATTTTCGTTACTGGTTCGAAGCGTCAATTCGCCACCCGCACCCATAGCATGCAGTGCATTAATACTCATATTCACAACAGCATCTTCAAGATCACCACTATCCAGCTCAACCGGCCATAAATCATCAGCCAAGGTATAGTTCAATTTAACCCGTACTGTAAGGGTCTTTTCCAGCATCATGCGCTGCTCTATTAACAAATCGTTAATCATTAAAGTCTTTTTCATTGGCATCCTTTGCCGTGTAAACGCTAATAATTTTTGAGTCAGCTTAGCGCCTCGTTCTGCAGAATGCTGTATACCGAGCGCATATTTGGATAGCTTAGTATCATCAGTCAGCCGATCATTAAGCAGCTCGGCATAACCCAGAATGATACCCAATAAGTTATTATAGTCATGCGCGATTCCCCCTGTTAACTTACCCAAAGCATCCATTTTTTGGCTGCGGCGCAACTGCTCTTCCTGGTTTCGATGTTCAGTAATATCCGTGGAAATACCGCACGTTGCATAAACATCGTTAGCCTCATTAAACAAAGGAAATTTAATGGAAATATAGGCATGCATACCATCATCAAGCAATGCTTTCTCTTCACACTCCAATGCGTGCTTGTTCATAATTACGTCTTGATCATTGCTATGCATAGTGTCTGCAATGTCTTTGGAGAAAATATCATGCAATGTTTTTCCTACGACTTCTTCACCGCTCATGTGAAACAACGCTTCGAACTGTTTATTAATAAAAGTAAACCTACCTTTTATATCTTTCACATAAATAACTGCTGGCGAGTTATCCATCATCGCCTGAAGGTCACGTTTATTTTTTGCCGCAGCCTGACGTAAATGATATTGCTCGGTGACATCATTAAAAGTCAGCACCATTCCTAAGATAGCGCCTTCATCACGAATGGGGGCAGCTGAATCAGAAATTTGGTATTCCGTTCCATCTTTGGATATTAATGCAGTGTGATTTTGTAAATATATTGTTTCTCCTCTGGCCAAAACCTTATCTACTGGGTTATCGATAGGCTCACGTGTGCCCGCATGAATAATAGGAAAGATAGTTTTTAACGCTTGTCCTTTCGCCTCATCAAAAGACCATCCCGTAAGCTTTTCAGCAACGGGATTCATGCGCGCAACCTTCCCATGCGCATCCGTTGCAATCACCGCATCGCCTATACTGTTTAACGTGACTTCCAGATTTCGCTCATTCTCTTTTATTTTTCGTTCTGCTTCGATACGGTCGCTGATATCCATAAAAGTTACAACAGCACCCATGCAGTCTTGATCTTTAAATATAGGATGCGACCAATACTCTGCGGCAAAACTGCTGCCATCTTTTCGCCACAGCACTTCTTCATCGCAATGCGTTTCATGCCCTTCCATACAAGCCTTATGTATAAGGCATTTTTCACGCGGATACTCTGTACCATCGGGATAGCTATAATGTATAAGGTCGTGCATATCCTTACCAAGCAATTCAATGTCTTTGTCATAACCTAACATTTCAATACATGCTTGATTTACAAAGGTACACTTTCCTTCCATATCAATTCCGTAAATGGCTTCCGCAGTCGAGTTCAACAGTAAACGCACCTGCTCATCACTATCACGTAATGCACCTTCACGTTGATGAACCTTCTCCAACATATCGTTAAACGCGCGATACAAAGTACCTATCTCATCTTCGCTTCCTCGTGGTGGAGTAATTAAATAATCAGCGCCTGAGGAAATTTCATCTGCTACATTTGCCAGCGTTAATATAGGCTGAGAAATAAAGGCCTGCTGACTCACTGCAATTACATAGGCAGCCAGACTAGCCATCAGCATGACGATAATTATAATTAACAAAAACCACTGTAATCGCTCATCTAATTCGTCAAGCGAGGCACTTAAATACAACATTCCAATAGTTTCGCTATCTAAATCAACGGCCTGATATAAATCTAAATTCTTATCATTAAATTGATGCCCGATGCGATCCGGGCGGGACGGGCAAGCCTTTGCAAATTTCGTATAATAGGTGGCAAAAACATCTTGCGACTCATTGTAAATGCAGGCACCAATGATCGCTTTTTCTTTAAGTAAAGCGGCAAGGATTTCAGTGGCACCCTGCTGGTCATCAAATGTTATGGCTGCGGTACTACGATCAGCAATAATTTTCCCCATGGTACTGAGTCGCACCGACATATTTTCTCGTGCGGAATATTGATCTATGACTGCTAGCGCTATACCCACTAGCAGCAGAGTCGCTACCGTGGTTGACATAATAATTAATATCAGCTTCCCTCTGATAGGTAGCTTAGCGATGGAGATCATTTTTTTTAATCTCAATTGCTTTTAATCAAAGTTGAAATTTCCAGGAGTTTTGAACTCATGTGAATTCCGGCTTGCCTCAAGGCAGCGACATTAACCTCCATATGCACTTTGCCATTGCGGATAACAAAACCAATCATTCCTCCCTCTATTGCAAAATATTCATGGCTAGACAGCGTTAAAGCTCCCGTATCTTCAGCCAACTTAAAAAGGTTTTTATTATGATTTTTTGCACTTATGACCAACACCTGACAACGCTTTTGCGAATCAAATGTAGAGATAATTTCAAGACTGATTGGACGGCCTTGTACAGTTTTGTTCGTAACCGGCTTGAGTGCTTCAACAATGCCATCTCGGCCTAAAACACAAATATGAATTGAACTAGACACTTCAGCAGGCTGAAATTTCTGCCAGTGGGTGAATTTTAAAATATTATATAGATAAGCTGCCTTAACCCTGTTCTCCAGAGTTATACTAGGCGTTTGTGCAAACGCAACGCTAGACAATAGCGCCAACAACAAAGCCATGATCGATATAGGCAAGCGTTTAACTGAAAACATTACGGGCTAATTTTAACGTTGAATTAAGCGTTCTAGTGTAGCGTTCAACTATAAGACAGGCTTTAGCAGTCATGTATTTTAGGGGCTGAATAAAATAGATAAGAGAAACCTTAGGCATCCCCCTCGAAATCTCAATAGGAACATTTCTGGTTGTCAGAAAAAAGAACGTGTAAAACGTGCCTAGGAAAAACAATACTTCCCCCTGTAGATACGTTGTTGACAAATGACTGGCGCCCCATATCTCCAGTTCATTTCATTTTAAACATAGGCATCCATTCCAGCGAAAGCAAGACCAACAAACCTCGAAGAGTATATATAGTATAGACAAGTCTTTTATGACACAACCATCGGCTTATTTAGGTAGGCTTAAAATTTTCACGCAAAATATTAGCCTGAAATATGTTCAAAAATAGTTTTTAACTATTTTTCATCGACTTTTAAAAATTAACAACAATCATCCGCGATTACACCTCTATATCCTGCTTAAAACATCGACACATCCTACAGAAGGCTGGACAACTCAGCCTTATTTTACTAACTTGATCCGATACCAATAGTATCCTGCCATTCTGGCATAACTAGCAATGTAAACCCCGAAACCACTATGACGCTTACTGAATTACGCTATATCGTCGCCATTGCGCGCTTACGGCATTTTGGCCAGGCTGCAAAAGCCTGTTTCGTCAGCCAACCCACTCTCAGCATCGCGGTTAAAAAACTTGAAGAAGAACTAGGCGTAGCACTGTTCGAACGAAATGGTAGCCACATCGCCATCACACCACAGGGTGAACTTATCATTCCCCAGGCACAGCGCGTTCTTGAAGAGGCAAAACAGATTAAAACCATTGCTATGCAGGGGCAAGGGCAGCTAACAGGCCCTCTTCGAATCGGCGCCATCTATACCATTGGTCCCTATCTGTTCCCCCAGCTTGTGCCTGCACTTCTTAAACAAGCACCAGATATGCCACTACAGATCGAAGAAAATTTTACTACTGTCCTACTTGAGCAACTAAAACGCGGCGACCTGGATGCCATAATAGTTGCATTACCATTTCAGGCACCCGGCATCGAAGTGCAAGCCCTTTACGAAGAGCCCTTTGTGATCGTATTTCCAGCTGGACACCCTTTACTACAACATGAATTCATTAGCCCTGATGAGCTCTCATCTGAAACAGTGTTAATGCTGGGACCTGGTCATTGTTTTCGTGACCAGGTCCTCAATGCCTGCCCAAGCTGTCAATCGTCAGACTTCAGCGCCAATCAATCTTCATTGACCGTTGCAGGCAGCTCATTGGAGACCATCCGCCAAATGGTTGCATCAGGCATGGGCGTTACCGTGCTTCCTTGCACAGCGACAAACACTGAAAACCAAACCAGTACGCTATTGGCAACGCGCCAATTCACGACACCGGTACCCAGTCGCCACGTAGCACTGGCCTGGCGCAGCAGCTTCCCTCGCCCTAAAGCTATAGAGGCTCTTCGCAAGGCCATCCTTGCCAGCCCAATCAATTGCGTTCAAGCGCTTAACTAATCACCACCTGAAAAATATATAAAACATCAATAATATAGCCAGCCTAAGTAATAGTTTTTAGCTATCACTGGAATATTTATAATTAATTAGATTAATCAACATTGCATCGCTATTATCTTTTTTAAGCCGCGTTAAACGGCTCTCAAAACAAAGGAGATAAACATGCAAAATAACAACGCACCATCCGCTACTCTCAAAAACCTTGAATCCGCTCTCGCTGGCGAATCCATGGCTAACATCAAATATCAGTATTTTGCTCAGATCTGCCGAGCCCATGGCGACGAAACCACCGCCAGAGTGTTCGAGGCCACAGCCAAACAAGAGGTGCAGCATGCGTTTGGCCATATGGATCTGCTTTTCCCCAAAACAAAACTCGACCCTGCCAAGTGCCTTGAGCTCGCTATAGAAGGTGAAACCTATGAGTACACAGAAATGTATCCAGCGTTTCGTCACACCGCTATAGAAGAGCAGCACAGTCACGCTGCCAATGAATTCAGCGAACAAATAGATGAATCAAAAGAGCACGCAGAGCAATTCAAACTCGTACTGGAAAAAGCAAGCAAGCGATTTGCAGCGCTAACAAAAGTTGAAGAGCGCCATGCCAACCACTATCGCGAAGCACTGAAAACGGTGAAGACATCATAGCTGGCGGCACTAGATCCTTCACTGCCGTTCAGGATGACAGAGTGCTTTGAACATTTTGTCATCCTGAGCAAGGCGAAGGATCTCAATCTAGCAAAACCACCCATAACAACGGAGAATCAAAATGAAAAAATGGCAATGTATCGTATGTGGATTTATTTATGACGAGAAAGCTGGGCTTCCAGACGAAGGTATTCAAGCGGGAACCCGCTGGCAAGATATCCCCGAAGACTGGGAATGCCCTGATTGCGGCGTAGCCAAAGCTGACTTTGAAATGATTGAAACAGCCTAAGCCTGAACTAGGGAGGTCTTAACAATGAAGCCCACCATCATTATTGGTAGCGGTCTGGCCGCATACACCTTAGCCAAAGAATTCCGCAAGCTCAACAAGCAAACAGCTCTGCATATTATTACCGCAGATGATGGCGGCTTCTATTCCAAGCCGATGCTGTCAAACGCACTGTTTCTTGGTAAAACCCCTGACAAGCTGCTCATCTCTAGCGCTGATAAAATGGCCGCACAACTAAATGCCACGGTATCGACCTATTCAACAGTAAGTCACATCGATAGCAAAAAACAACGGCTTCAACTCAACGAGCAATACATTGATTATGAAAAACTTGTGCTCGCAGTCGGTGCTAGTCCAATCAAACCACCGTTGCAAGGCGATGCTGCTAATGATGTGTTTTCAGTCAATAATTTAAACGACTATAAACATTTCCACGCGGCTCTTTCAAAAGCAAAAAGAGTCGCCATCATTGGCTCGGGGCTCATCGGCTGTGAATTCGCAAATGATCTTGTCGCAAGCGGCAAACAGGTAACGATCATTGGGCTGGATAAAACACCGCTGGGACGTCTGTCGCCGCCTGAAGCAGGACACTCACTTCAACATACCTTAGCAGCGCAGGGCGTTGAGTGGCATCTCGACACTGTTGCCGAACAGGTAAAATATCATAACGGACATTATCGAATCGGATTGTCTAACAAAAGCAATGTGGATGCTGATGTTATGCTTTCGGCTATCGGTTTATCCGCAAATTTAACCTTAGCGCAACAATGCGGACTTGCCACAAACCGCGGCATTATCGTCAATGCTCTGCTCGAAACCAGCCAGACTAACATCTACGCGATGGGCGACTGCGCCGAAGTTAACGGACAAGTGCTACCGTTTATCATGCCACTCATGAAGCAAGCTCGTGCGTTGGCTAAATCACTGAACGGTGAGCCCTGCAAAGTTGAATATCCAGTCATGCCCATTGCGGTAAAAACACCCGATTACCCGCTCATCATTGTACCTCCACCCATCGAAATTGAAGGCGAATGGTTCATTGAAAAATTTGAAGACGGCATTTTGTGCCAATTTAATAACACGGCTGGACAGCTGATGGGGTTTGCGCTCGGCGGCAGTGCCATAGATAAAAAACAGGCATTAATCAATCAAATAAGCCTGCGCCCTAGTAAGCAGTTAGAGCACTAAACTCGGTTCAATTTTTTACAGCACCAAATTACCGCTATAAAAAACATACTAAACGCTTGATATTCCTGCGGTTAGCACTATACTCAGACAGGAAAATTGGGCGAGCCTATGCTATAATAGCTCATCTTTGTCGCTTCCTGAGGGTATTAATCAGAAGGCGAACCCGTCCTCAAAGGTATTTTAGATGCGGTCCACCAGGAAATTCTCAAGGTATTTTTCAGGGAAAAACGCCCTGACCCCAGCACTAAATTTTATACCAGCATTCCTGCTGCTGCTTCCTATATCCGCCTTCGCATTTACCTTCACAGTCGTCAATACCACCGATGCTGTCGACGATAACATCGGCGACGGTATTTGTGCCGCAGCTAGTCCCGCAGCCTGCACGCTGCGCGCCGCAGTCCAAGAAGCCAATGCCTGGCCCGGCACAGATACTATTCTCATCAATGCGGGCACCTATAACCTAACTATTACTGGTGCCGGTGAAACAGCGGCCGCCACTGGTGACTTGAATATCAGCGAAGATGTAACGATTAAAGGCGCCGGTTCTTCTACTACGTTTATCGATGGAAATACTTCCAGCCATCTTGATGACGCTACCGACCGTATTTTCGATATCTCACAGGCCAGCATCACTGTCACGATATCCGATATCACGATACAAAACGGTGCTGTCGCCACCCCGGGTGGTGGCATTACTAATAGCGGTGATTTGACTCTACGAGACAGTGTTATAAGAGACAATGTTACTACGGCCGGCGCTGGAGGGGGAGGAGGGATTTATACCCTGAATCGGTTAACACTTGATAACGTCGAGATTGATAACAATGACAGCCAACTCAGCATCGGCGGCGGCATCAGCACCAACGCTTCGAGCAGTGTCACCACAATCAATAACAGCACTCTCAGTAATAATACCGCCACCCAAAATGGGGGCGGCATTGCAATTAACGCGGGCACGGTATCAATAACGGACACCACCATCAGCACCAACAGCTCGCCTCAACAAGGTGGCGGAATTTCTAATGCGGGCGTTTTAACTATTAACCGCAGCATAATTGATACTAATGATTCCTATTTCGGTGCAGGCATTCGCCACGGCGGCGTGCCTGGAACAACACTGACTATCACCAACAGCACCATCAGCGGTAATTTTTCACCAACAAGCTTCAACGGTTCGCCCTCCGACAACGGTGATGGCGCGGGACTTTACCTGGCCAGCCCTACGACCCTAAACAGCGTCACGATCACCAACAACCGTGCCACCAATACCGGCGGTGGCATTTACATGTTCAACGGCAATACAATTTCAATTCTCAACAGCATCATCGCAGACAATCAAACCGGCAATCCAACTCACAACGACCCTACCAAACCGGTAGTGCTGGGAAACTGCAATATGTTTGGTAGCGCAACTTCACACAATAGGAATAGCACTGTAACCTCAAACGGTTCCAACATGGACAATGACAACAGCTGTGGCCTGGGTGCTGGAACCGGCGATAACACCTCCCCCGGCACCGTTGGGCTAACCGCTTTAAGCAACAATGGCGGACAGACAAGAACTCACGAATTATCTTCTGGTAGTAATGCGCTTGGCGCTGGACTGTGCAGCGGCATCACCACTGACCAACGTGGGGTCGCCAGACCAACACCCTGTGATATGGGTGCTTATGAGCAAACTGCTACAGAAACCAGCTGGTCTGATCTGGATGTCTCCATCACGGATAGCGCCGATCCGGTACAGGAAGGCGGCAACATCACTTACCGCGTCAGCGTAAAAAATCTTGGCCCACAAAATAACAACTCAGCAAACATTGATATCAACAACATTCTGCCAGCAGGTTTAACCTATCAATCCGATGACAGTGGCGGCGAATTCAGCGGCGTGGTTTGGACCATCAACACCCTGGCCAAAAACGACCCTGAAAAAGTAATCAATATAACCGCCTCCACTGGTCCATCAACCGGCACCCTCACCAGCACACCCGTACTCGCTGCTGCCGACCAAAATACCGCCAATGATAGCGACAGCGAAACCACCACACTCACCACCACCACGGATCTCAGTGTTGCCATCACCAGCCCTGCCGGCAATGTCATCGCGGACCAGCCCTTTGATTACATCTTTCAGGTTACTAACAGCGCTACAGACAAAGCAAACAACGTTGTCTTTACCAGCATGTTGCCCGCCAGCGTTACATCCAACGACTCTCCGACAACCACATCAGGAAGCTGCAGTCTTTCAGCCAGCATCCTGAGTTGTAACCTCGGCGCACTTAATGCAAGCGCCAGCGCCACTATCACCTTGAATGTCACGCCGAATTCAACCGGTAGCTTTACCAACACCGCTTACGCTAATTTTAATGGAATAGATTCTGCTGTCGCATCAAACAAAAGCAGCCTGATCAGCAACGTTGTCGCGAAGAGTGTTGATATGGGTGTCACCATCACCCCATCAACTACCGCAACAGTTCCACGCGGCAGCGATATTAATTACACATTCAGCATGATTAATAACGGCACTGATACCGCGACCGATTTAGTATTAACTATCACCCTGCCGGCCGATGTGTCTCGCAAGCAAGACGCCTTCGGAACAGATGTTTTTATTTCTGAACAAGACAATCAAAACAACAATTTATTTACCTGCACACTTGGCTTACCAACGGTCACCTGTACACGTAGCGTTACACTGGCCAACGGTGACAGTACCTTCGTCACTCTACCGCTTAACATCAACGTCAGTGCAGCGACCTCATTTAACGTCAGCGCCGCTATTAGCCACAGCCTCTCCAGTGACCCTGTCAGCAGCAATGATTCAGACACCGTCACCACCAACACCAGTACAGGTGGTAGTACGCCACAAACCGATTTATTTGTTTCAATTTCAGCTGACCCAAGCCAAAACGTCGTCGTCGGCGATAACTTAACTTTTACAGCTGCCGTGCGAAACCTTGGTAGCGGACAAGCCAGCGATGTCGTATTGACCTACCATTTGCCTAACAATGCCACTTTCGTAGCGATAGAATCTGGTTGCTCTGTGTCAAATACTACAGCAACTTGTCCAACCTGGACATTAGCACCTAACACACAAGCCAGCGCCGCACTGGTTGTCAGACCCACTGCAGTCGGCAATGTCGTAGCTTCAGCCGAAGCCATTAACAATGCCGGTGAAGACCCTGACGCCAGCAATAATTCCGCCTCTCTTGCTGTGAGTGTCGTCGCTACCGCCACCAACGATCCTGTTGGCCTCAACGCCACAGCAGGCAGCGGCTGCTTTATCGCAACCGCTGCTTATGGCAGCTACCTTGATCCAAATGTCATCACTCTGCGGAATTTCCGTGACGATGTTCTACTAAGATCAGAAATTGGAACAGCCCTGGTTCATTTTTACTACAGCGTCTCACCACCGATAGCAGCCTACATCAGTCAAAATGAAAGCCTGCGAACAGCAACACGCTGGGCACTCACGCCATTAGTCTATGGGTTTAAATACCCTCTTGCAGCACTCTTTCTTGCACTCATTTTAGCGGCCACCGTGATGCGCTACAAAAAACAATCATCCCACCTATAGTTTCAACAGACTTTACTCTGCCCTGTCATCCTGAACGCAGTGAAGGGTCTCATGCCATCTAACTAAGAAGATTCTTCACTGTCGTTCAGAATGACACAATACCTCTTGTCATCCTGAGTACAGGCGAAGGATCTCATGCCACCTAACTAAGACGATTCTTCACTGTCGTTCAGAATGATACAATACCTCTTGTCATCCTGAGTACAGGCGAAGGATCTCATGCCACCTAGCTAAGACGATTCTTCACTGTCGTTCAGAATGATACAATACCTCTTGTCATCCTGAGTACAGGCGAAGGATCTCATGCCACCTAGCTAAAACGATTCTTCACTGTCGTTCAGAATGATACAATACCTCTTGTCATCCTGAGTACAGGCGAAGGATCTCATGCCACCCAACCCCAAGATGCTTCACTGCGTGCAGGATGACTCGCTCTAAAATACTACATAAGCCTTAACCTTCTTAGCAAATAATACAAGCTTATATATTAGAAATTGCATATATGTTAATATTAATATATATTATCTTCATCATGATTATCGACAACGACAAACTGGATAAAGCCTCGCAGGGATTGCGCGGCATCGCCCATCCAACACGCCTCGCTATTCTCTGTCATCTTGCCAGCGGTCCAATGAATGTTGGCGAATTGATGCTTGCAACGGATGTTTCGCAAGCTTCATTATCACAGCATCTAGCCAAGCTACGCCTATTGAACATTCTTAAATGTGAACGCCAAGGCCAACAGATGTTTTATCAACATACAAACCCGGCATTTTTAGCTGTGATCAATGCGATCAAAGACGTCTATTGTCCTGACAATACAGACAAACCTCAAGCAAACATTACCATTCGCAAAGAGGACAAATTATGAATAAATTCTCTGTGCTTAATACAGTGTTAATGTTGATTACGGCATTATTATTCGCAGCTTGCAGCGAACAAACACAATCGCCCATAACCAATAATGCTGAAAAAATTTCAGCTCAAATAACTACCGTTGCATTACAAAAAATCGATGAAACTTATAGCACCAGCGGCACACTTATCGCCGATAATCGCATTGATATCGCTTCGCGTATGACAGGCTACATTCGCCAACTCAACGTCGATGAAGGAGACTTAGTAAAAAATGGGCAATTGCTGTTAACCATAGACCCTACCGAAATTCGCGCACAGCTGGCAGAAGCAAAAGCTCGCCTATCACAGAGCAAAGCTCGATTAAGAGAAGCCAAAGCTGACCAGGAGCGTTATCGCACGCTGTTTAAACAAAAAATGATCGCGGTCACGCGCCTGCGCAGCTCGGAACTCAACTACCAGCTTGCCAGCGAAGAAAGCATCGCCGCACAGGCAACACTCGATCGTATAGCGGTTCAATTAGACTATGCAAAAATCAAATCACCGGTCAACGGCATTGTCGTCAAACGACATAAACAACGTGGCGACATTGCCACGCCCGGCACACCTTTGTTAACGATAGAAAATCCAGAAAATATCGTTGTTCGCTCATTCATCAAAGAACAGCACATCGGTCACGTACAAGTAGGTAGCCTCGCAAACATCTCGATAGATGCGATTAATACAAATGTAACAGCACAAATAAGCAGCATCATTCCATCAGGCGACCCGGCCACTCACAGCTATCAGGTCAAACTGACACTAAAAGACACGACCAACATTCGCACCGGCATGTTTGCCCGCGTAGATTTCAACATGGGACAACGTAGCGGCATTTTAATACCCGCATCAGCAATCATCCGTCGCTCCGACATGAACGGCATTTACATTGTTGATGCAGACGAAATTGCTCATTACCGATTAATCAGAACAGGAAAATTGTTTGGTGAAAACATTGAAGTACTTTCCGGTCTGCGCCGAGGTGACAGAATAATCATATCCAGCACGAGACCCATTCATACTGGCATCAAAATTTCTGAACCAACAAGTAAACCAATCAAATGAGCGAAAAGCTCAATATAGCCGGCCGCCTCGGTAAAATATCGATGGGCACGTACATCACGCCTGTTGTTAGCATGCTGATTTTTTTAATGGGTTTGTTAGCACTGCAGATAACACCACGCGAAGAGAATCCACAGATTGATGTGCCAGCAGCTGATATTTTTGTACAAATGCCAGGTGCGACGCCCGAAGAAATTCTCAACCTGGTTGTACGTCCGCTGGAAATGATTCTCAATGAAATGCCAGGCGTTGATCACACTTACGGTATGGCCGCCAACTCAATGGCTATCGTCAGCGTGCAATTTGATGTGGGCAGCAACAAGGAAGAGAGCCTCGTTAAACTCTACGATAGAATCATGCACAACATTGATCGTATTCCTGAAGGGGCTAGCCAACCCTTAATCAAGCCCACCGATGTTGATGACGTGCCTATTCTCGCGATCACTTTCTCCAGCGATCAGTACAGTGATATTGAACTCAAACGCATTGCCGAAAGAGTAAAAGAGCAGCTAACGCCATTAGCCGGAATTTCCGTTGCAGACATTATTGGAGGTCGAAATCGCACAGTAACCGTACAAATTGATCCGACTCGATTAGTCAGCCGTAACCTGCCTCTCAATCAACTTTACAAAATGCTGCAAACAGCCAATCTCGATTTACCAATCGGCTCAACAGTCAATCAAAATCTGGATAAACCGATCCGCCTGTATGGTGCACTCGAAACACTTGATGATATCGGTAACATTGTCGTTGCTGTCTATGGCAATCGTCCGGTTTACCTGCGTGATGTTGCCGATATCATCGATGGCGGCAATGAAATCGAACAATTACATCGCATTGCTTACGGCCCTGCTTCACCTGACTTCAAAAACAGACAAGGTGAACCGGAACAAACGGCCGTCACACTGACGCTGGCAAAAAAGCGTGGCGCCAATGCTGTGATTACCACTCAAACTGCTCTCGATAAACTCACCTCCTTAGAGGGTGATTTCATCCCTGACAACATAACAATAACCATCACCCGAGATTCTGGAAAACAGGCTGATAGCGCCGTAAATTATCTTATCGAACATCTTGCCGTTGCCATCGCATCTGTCATTGTCATCTTGTTGTTATTTCTTGGTTGGCGCGAAGCAGCGATTGTAACGATGAACATTCCCCTGATTTTATTCATCGTGCTTGCCATCGGTTTTCTTGCTGATCAAACTATCAATCGCATCACACTTTTTTCACTGATTCTGGCATTAGGACTATTGGTCGATGATGCCATTGTGGTGATAGAAAACATTCACCGCCATCTCAGCAAAGGCGTTAACAAACTCGCCGGCAAAGCCAACATCATCATTCACGCTACCAATGAAACAGGCAACCCAACCATAATAGCTACCATCGCTGTTATTTTAGCCTTTTTACCCATGGCTTTCGTCACGGGAATGATGGGGCCCTATATGGGACCGATTCCATTCAACACCCCGGTTGCCATGTTCGCTTCGCTGATTATTGCCTACATGCTAACACCGTGGATAGCAAAACGCTGGCTACCCTGTGAAATAAAAACACCCAACTCTGCAACTAGCGGACAGAGTGAAAACCACACTCAAAACAATGATTGGTTACATCGCAGCTATCTGCGTTTTGCAAAACCATTAATTGACAGTCGCAAACAGCGCAACATTTTCTGGATCATCGTCACGCTGTTGTTTGTTGCCGCAATGTGGCAACCCATCTGGCAATTCGTTCGTCCCAGCGGTATAAATGGTCCTGCCACGGCCGGAACAGTAGAGCTAAAAATGCTGCCAAAAGGAAATGCCAACACCTTTAACATCACTATTGATATGCCCGAGGGTACACCGCTGGTCAACACCGATGCCGTCGCCAGAGACATCGGCAATGTCCTGCGTCGCGAGCCAATGATGCGTGACTATGAAACTTTTGTTGGCATGGCAGGCCCTGCAGACTTCAATGGCATGCTACGCGGCGCAACCAACAAAGGCGGCCCTCACGTCGCAGAAATTCGTGTCAATTTGATTAACAAACATAAACGCGACATCAAGTCCGAGGCCATTGTGCTCGCCCTGCGCGACAATCTTGCACCGGTCTACCAGAACCATCCGCAAGCCAATATAAAGCTAGTCGAGGACCCACCCGGCCCGCCGGTGCGTGCCACCCTACTTGCTGAACTCTATGGCCCGGACTACCAAACAACTCAAAAACTGGGTGCTAAAATACGCGCTGAATTTGCACAGAGCTGGGACATCACTGACATTGATGATTCAATCGGTGAAGATCAAATTGAATACCACATTTCCATTAACAAAGAAAAAGCGGCGCTGGCCGGTATCGATACCGAACAGATAGCAACGCTGTTACGTGACTTCGTCGCCGGCTTTGATATTGGCACGTTGCACTCAAACAGCGAACGTAATCCAGTACGCATTAATGTGCGTCTACCACAACATCTGCGCATTGCTCCACGCGACATGGATCGTCTCTTTGTTAGCAATGCCAGCGGCCAACAAATCCCCGTTTCAGCGTTAGCATCCGTCGAAGAAGTCATCGCCAGAAAACCCATTTACACCAAAGATGGTCAGGCTGTTGTTTATATTTCTGGTGAACCAAAAACAGGCTCACAAGTTTACCCCCTACTCGAACTGGATCAGGCCCTCGATGGAAAAGAACTGCTGCCCAACATTGAAATAAAAACAGGTGGCCTACGCTTCACGCGCACTATTCCTGATGCAGCCTTTGACTATAAATTACTGTGGGACGGAGAAATGCGATTAACGCTTGATGTGTTTCGCGATCTTGGTGCCGCCTTTATTGTCGGATTAATTTTGATCTATGTTTTACTGGTCGCCTACTACAATAGTTTTACTTTGCCCCTCATCGTCATGGGTGCGATACCGTTAACCATGATTGGTATTTTTCCCGGCCACATGATCACTGGACAGCCGTTCACCGCCACATCAATGATTGGCATGATTGCACTGGCTGGTATCGTAGTACGAAACTCCTTGCTACTCATTGATTTTATCCTTGACCGTCGCCATCACGGCGCATCGGTCAGAAACGCTGTGCTTGAGGCTGGCGCAGTTCGCGCACGACCAATTCTACTTACCGCGTTGGCAGTCATTGCCGGCACCTCCATTATGATTAAAGATCCAGTATTTGGTGGACTAGGCGTCTCAATGGCCTTTGGCACATTCGCCTCAACACTGCTGACTCTTTTTGTCATTCCGCTCGTCTACTATCTGTGGCAACGTCATCACGATAAGACGGTCGCTCATTGAAAACACATACAAGGAAATTACAAATGAACTCTGAAAGACTAGTACGCATTATCGCCGGCAGTTTTATTCTGCTGTCACTTTACTTGGCAAGCAACTATAACAATATACCTCTGTTCGAATCAGCCAACTGGCTCTGGTTTACCATTTTTGTCGGTGCCAACCTTTTGCAATCCGGCATTACTCGCTGGTGCCTGTTGGAAAAAATTCTTCACAAACTTGGCATTCGCAGCGGCTGTGTCGATAACAGTAATACTCTATCGAACATATAACTGCCAAGGAGTATGCCATGATCGTACGCCAGCTTTTAGATCCTGAAACCAGCACCTACACCTATTTTTTGGCAGACATTGATAGCAAGGAAGCATTACTTATCGACCCCGTCATTGGCCAAATGGAGCGTGATCTGAAATTACTTTCTGAAATGGATTGTACTCTGCTTTATTCTCTGGACACCCACGTTCATGCCGATCACATTACCGCCAGCGGTTCGTTACGCAAGCAGACACATTGCAAAACAGGTGTATCCCGGCACGCTGGGGTCGGCTGCGCCGATTTAGCTTTGAAAGAAGGTGATGTCTTGAAACTCGGCCAATCAGAAATAAAAGTTCTCGAAACGCCCGGACACACGCCTACCTGTTTAAGCTTTATTACTGAAGGTCACATCTTTAGCGGTGATTCATTGCTCATCCGCGGCTGCGGTCGAACTGACTTTCAAGACGGTGATGCCAGCCAACTGTATGACTCCATCACTAAAAAATTATTCACCTTCGAAGATGAAACATTACTCTGCCCAGGTCATGACTACCACGGCATGACAGTCTCAACCATCGGCGAAGAAAAACGCTTCAACCCACGCCTGAAATTTAATCGCACCGCATTTATACAGTTTATGAACTCATTAAACCTGCCTAACCCACAAAATATTCAACAAGCATTACCCGCTAACATGGCTTGCGGTGAAATTCAAAAATCATGACACTATGACTCTGGTTCGCCGTGCCATTGTTCACCTATGGTCTAGGCTTGCTCATCAAAGAAGCCATTGCGACCAGCTTGTGGATTGTCGCCATTATTAGCCTGATCGGCGGCGCACTGGGCGCATGGGTGGGAACGTGGATTTCTGATTGGATTCAGCAAACCCTGTTTGCCGTATTACCATTACTGGTCGCAGTGTAGATGGCGCAAATCCGCCTGCCCAAACACAGCATTGATAAACCTTGTAACTATGGTCTGGCGATATTAGTTGGTCTCTTGCTTGGCATCATTACCAGCCTACTTGGTGTCGGCGGGGGATTTTTAATGATACCCGCTCTGTTGTTGCCGGGCATTTCAAACATGCCTTCAGCATGGGTCTTGCCGTATTAGGCATTGCCATGCTTAGCCAACTGATAGCTAATCTAATCTGATTTTTCCTCTGGAAGGTAATCTTGCCAGGGAAAGTTTGCATCGCCAAACACTAGAAAATCAGGGTTCAACAACGAATCTTTGGTGTTGTAACGCAGCGGACTCATATCGAGTTGGGTCAAATAACCACCAGCTTCTTCAACTACACATTGTGCCGCGGCCGTATCCCACTCAGAGGTCAAACCCAACCGCGCATAAATATCAGCCTTGCCCTCTGCCACTAAACAGGATTTCAGGGAACTGCCCATCGAAATCAATTCATGCGGCCCAACCTTGGCAAGAAATTGCTGCATCCGTTCACTGCCATGAGATCGACTGCCAGCAATAATCATCTGCTTTGCATCAACCGAGCGCACAGACATTTTGACTGCCTCCTGCCCTGGCTCCTGTCGATAAGCCCCCTGGCCACGACTAGCTGAATAGGTTAATCCCGTCACCGGCACTACAATCACACCCAGCACCGATTCGCCGCCATCAATCAAAGCAATATTAACGGTGAACTCACCGTTACGTTTAATAAATTCGCGTGTGCCATCGAGTGGATCAACCAACCAGTAGCGCTGCCACGAGCTACGCTCAACAAAAGAAATTTTTGCCGACTCTTCGGATAAAACGGGGATCTCGGGTGTCATTTTATTTAAGCCCGCAACAATCGTGTTATGCGCGGCAAGGTCGGCCTCAGTCAAAGGTGTGCGATCATCTTTTTGCTCGACACTGAACCCCGAATCATAAATCTCGAGTATTTTATCTGCGGCCTGACGAGAAATATCGATCACCTCTTGCAGATAATTACTGTAATCATTTTTAGCTGTCATATAAAAATACCTGTCTATTTATTTCGTTTATTCGCTAGCAAATCCCGAACAAGATAAAGTGCGGTAATACTGCGCGCTTCGCTACAATCCTGCCTGCTTAGCAGCTCATCAATGTTATTTATTGGCCACGGGATCACTTCTATTTCTTCCGGCTCATCCCCTGTTAATTTTTCGGGGTAAAGATCTTCAGCTAGAATAATATGCGTTTCGTGGCCGAAATAACCCGGTGCCAATGTCACCGTTTTAAGATGACGTAATTGTTTAGCACCAAAACCAATCTCTTCCTTTAATTCCCGGTTCGCCGCAACCAGCATATCTTCACCCTGCTCGATACGTCCTTTTGGTAACGCCAGTTCATAGCGATGCACACCCGCTGCGTATTCATTAATCAACAACACCGTATCGTTATCTTGCATCGGCACTACAAGCACTGCGCCAGCCGAACTGCTGCGCAACCGCTCAAATTGAACCTGTATCCCATTGCTGAATTTGAGGTCCAGCTGCTCGACATGGAACAGCCGCGTTTTGGCAACGGTTTGGCTATTAAGAATCTGAGGTTTATCGCGCATCAGAAAATTTACTGTTGATTCAAGTTTAGGACTGTATCATTGCTGCTAACATAGTGGAAACTCCAAATATAGAAGATAACAATGATCAATTGGGACAATATCGACACCGTGCTGCTCGACATGGATGGCACGCTGCTCGATCTAAATTATGACAACCAATTCTGGCAACAGCAGTTGCCACAACGTTTCGCCGAAAAACACAGCATATCAATTGATGCAGCGAAAAAGACATTATTCGAGCAGTTCAAAAACCTCGAAGGCACCATTAACTGGTACTGCATCGACTACTGGACGCAAACACTGAACATGGACATTGCGCTGCTAAAAGCTGAAACCGCGCACCTGATCGCCATCCATCCTCATGTTATTGATTTTCTGAGTGCTGTTCGCAACTTCGGCAAACGCGCGATACTCGTAACCAATGCCCATCAAAAAACACTGGCGTTGAAACTCGAACAAACACAACTCGATGGCTATTTAGATGCGGTGGTCTGCGCACACGATTTGAAACTACCAAAGGAAAACCCAGACTTCTGGGCGCTATTGCAAACCGTGGAGACGTTTAAGTCACAACGCACCTTACTCGTGGATGACAATTTATCCGTGTTGCGCAGCGCCCGTAACTACGGCATATCCTATTTATTGGCAGTACAAAACCCGGATAGCTGCGGCCCAGAAAAAAATACTGAAGAATTTGAAGCCATCAGCAGTTTCAAAGACATCATTCCCACTTAACACCTCACACAGTTCCCCAGGTTTTATAACGTTTCTTACAATACTTCAGCAATGACTCATAACCATCAAAAAACAAATCGAAACCGTCTTCAGCCGATTCATCAAATTCGCAAAAATCATTGCTATACTCGCGACATACCTGAGGTCGCGTCTCATAAATTCCACAGCGCCCGCCAGGCTGAAGGTGAGTACACTTATTGTTGATTAACAAAAACCAGCCATCGTCATCTTTATAGACCTGAATATTTTCATGTGAGATCTGCCACAGCAAATGATCAAAATCGTGTTTTGAGCGCGGTGTAGAAAGTTGCTCAGTGGTATACGTGCAGCACTTTGAATTTGTACAAAAACTACACTTGTTTTCCGATGTCATTTCTTCTGCTTTGATCGGGATGATTTTTGTCATCTCATTAGTTACTCTGCTAATTGTTCTAAATAAAAGCTGACGATTATAACGAGAAAAAAATCATTTCATAGCCACCAAATCAATCTATTTCTCAGCCCAGCGCAGCATCCACCGCTCGGCGATCCAGCTTAGGCGCCATCATTTCGATAAAAGAATAAAGAAAACCACGCATATGCATCCCACGGCGTAAACCAATTCGAGTGGTGCAGGGCTCAAACAAGTGGCTAGCATCAACCATTCGCAAACTGGGATCACGCTCCTCGTCATAGGCCATGCTCGCCATCAGGCCTATGCCTAATCCAATTTCGACATAGGTTTTAATCACATCCGCATCAATTGCAGACAGCACAACATTAGGACGCAAGCCGGCACGCTCAAAAGCATCATTAATTTTTATACGTCCAGCAAAGGACAGGTCATAGGTCACAATTGGATATTCCGCAATTTTTTCCAGCGTCAAAGGGTCTTCACGCAAAATGGGCAAGCCTGGCGGCGCTACCACACAATGATTCCACTGATAGCAGGGTAAGATGACCAAATCCTCATAGAGCTCCATGCCTTCAGTGGCAATAGCAATGTCAGCAACACCGGACGCAGCCAATTGCGCGATTTGTGATGGATTGCCCTGATGAATATGCAAACGAATATGCGGATAAGCTTCTGTGAATTTTTTAATCACCGTGGGCAAGGCATAACGCGCCTGGGTATGAGTCGTAGCAATAGATAAGCTGCCATGAGCGTCATGCGTGTACTCATAACCAATTTGCTTGAGATTTTCGAGCTCACGCAGTACACGTTCAGCAGTGGCTAACACCGCACGCCCTGACTGGGTCATGCCGATCAGACGTTTACCGTTGCGTTCAAAAATTTGAACATTGAGCTCTATCTCCAACTGCTTGATCTGATTGCTTATTCCAGGCTGAGCAGTGTGAAGCACCTTAGCCGCTGCGGAAATATTTAAACCGCAGCGGACAATTTCACGCAGATATTTTAACTGTTGTATATTCATTAGTTTTCCCAGAAACTATATACAAAAAAAATATATAAATATAATGTATCATTATTTTTAGTGATATAGAATAACTGGTATATTGACCCCATACTAAACTAGGTTATAGCTGAGAATAGCGGCAATTATAATTTTATGGCTAGGCTCACTAAGCTGCACCTGTAACAAATATACGGCTACGGCTCTCATACCTTTTTGCGATTTTATTATTAACGCACAAGATACGCAGACCGATACCCTAATCAAGCTCTGTGTGAAACAGAAAACAGCACGGCCATCTTTAGTATAGTATGCCCTACGTTACACGACCCAATGGGACTGCGGCTCACAACTGAGCGCATAGAATGGCCAACACAAAGGTTATTTATTAATTTAGAACAAAGAGTTACAGATCTAATTCTGTACAAAGCGTTGGAGAAAAAAATGATTAACGAGCAAATCCTGATCGATAAAGAAGAACTGGACCGTTACGAAGAATCGGTACAGTCTTTTCTAGACAATGAAATCGATGCAGAGCGCTTCCAATCAATGCGCTTGCAACAAGGCATCTACGGTCAGCGTCAGGAAGGTGTCAATATGGTTCGTATCAAACTGCCGGGCGGCAAGCTCAATCCCGAGCAGGCAGAAAGCATCGCCGACATCCTCGAACATCAATCACAGCACGATGTCGCACACATCACCACACGTCAGGCAATTCAGGTTCATTACATTCCTCTGGGAGAAACGCCAACAGCGATTCGCCGTTTAGCCGATTCCAATCTGACATCCCGCGAGGCCTGTAATAACACAGTTCGTAATATGTCTGCCTGTGCTCTGTCTGGTGTTTGCCCTAGTGAGCATACTGACATCGTTCCGTTCCTTGAAAGTGCCGTCAGTCATTTTTTGCGTCATCCACTGACTCAGCATCTGCCACGCAAATTCAAAATCAGCTTCTCCGGTTGCGAAACCGATTGCGCCCAAGGCATGATTCACGATATCGGTGTGGTCGCAGTTAAAAAAGACGGTCAATTCGGTTTCAAAATCCTTGCCGGTGGTGGCCTCGGTCACAAACCGCGCGAAGCCATTACCGTCGAAGAATTCATTGAAGAGAAAGATCTGCTCGCCAGCATGGAAGCCATCATCTCCCTGCATAACCGTTTTTCTGATCGCAAACGCCGCGCTAAATCGCGCATTAAATTTCTTGTCGACAAATTTGGTGCAGAGGGCTTTGTCGAAAAATACAAAGAAGAGCTGGAACGTACACTAACCGCTTTAGCCGACACCCCAACTTACAGTGGTAAATGGCATGAAGATTCAACACCCATGAACTGTAACCCTGGCGCACCGCGTGAAGTAATCACGCAGAAACAGGCGGGATTCAATGTACTACCAATACGTTTACCCATTGGTGATATCACAGTACCGCAGCTGCGCGGTATCGCGGCAATCATGAACGAGCAAGGACTTTCTGATTTACGCACTACTCAGGATCAAAACTTCATCATCGTCGGCGTGCCTGACAATAAAATTGAAACTATCAAAACCGCGCTAGGCAAATTAGAGCTCGGACTGCCGAGCATAGGCGATGATGTCGTCGCCTGCCCTGGCACCTCAACTTGCCGTCTCGGTATTACCTCTTCAAAAATACTCGGCGCCAAACTCAGTGGTAGCAATAACGATCTGCGTGTTCGTGTCAGCGGCTGTCATAACGGTTGCGCGCAACCCGAGAGCGGTGACATCGGCATTTACGGCGAAGGCAAACGTCTGCATGGCAAACTGATTCCACATTACCGTATGTACATCGGTGGCGACGGACGTGGCAATGGAGGACTTGCATTCAAGAGCTTAACTATTCCTTCAGCGCGCATCGAAACTGCGGTCACCCGTCTCCAGGAAAATTTCAGCGAACAACGCAGCAATAGCGAGAGCTTCGTCAACTGGAGCCAAAACAAAGGCAAAGACTATTTTGCTGAGCTGCTATCTGATCTCTCCAAAGTTACAGAGGATGATATGACCAGCGTTGCCAGTGATCACGGTGACGAGGCTGCATTTAAGGTACTACAACTCGGTGGTGGCGAATGCGCCGGTGCTGCGCAAGAAACTGTAGCGGCTAATTTCGCCGAAGCGGCTAACGAGCGTAACTACCGCAACGCCTTCATGATGCAGCGCAAATATACTGAATCAATGGAATGTGCTACTGAATCATTGCGCCTGATAGGCAATTCATTATTATTTCTGGCGGGCAACAAACCCATAGACGATTTGAATGAAATTAGCCAAAGTATTACAAGCACATCCACTGACAGCAGCAACATCGGACTTTCTTTGAGCAACTTCATCAAGACGCTCAAAGAACTAGAAGAAAACTTTGATCTCGAAAACTATCAAGCACTATCAGCGAACATTGATCTATGGACACATGAAGCTGCATCCGAATGTCAGAACATCGATAAGCAGCTTGATCTAAGTGGCTCTGTACCAAAGCTCAGCGCAGCCAATCAGCCCGATGCTGATGCAGACATCGACCTAACTTCATTTGGCTGCCCATTACACTACATTAAGGCACGTAATAGTCTGCGTAGCGTCAACAGCGGTGAGGTGGTAAATTTTCTATTCGCTTCAAATGATTCTGCTCAGGAAGCCTCATCCAGCCTGACAAATGATGGCCATGAAGTCATCGATATTAAACCAAAGGGTGATGCCACTCGCGTCACTATTAAGAAAGCGAGTTAAAATTAACGCCATAAAAAAACCTGAATGCATAGAAGCGTGCTCGGCAGCTTATCTTCCAAACACGCTTTTATGCTTCTTCCAACGCATCATTTGATTGTTTTATCGGCAGACGAATTTCCCCGACACTGACAACCTGATTACGCCCACCCTCTTTAGCACAATACATCGCACGATCCGTTTCGCCGACTAAATACTCTCCGCCAATCAACATTGAGTGCTCATCAAGACTAGAATTAAATGTTGCCAAGCCAATGGAGATTGTCACTTGAAAATGACTGCCCTCAGGCGTTTCAAAATGATGGTTTTCAATGGAAGCCCTTACACGTTCGGCTACTTCCAAAGCCTCAGCCTCACCCGTTTTAGACAATAACGCAGCAAACTCTTCGCCACCATAACGCGACAACACATCACTGCCGCGCAGCTGCGCACGTGTCAATGCAGCCACTTCCATCAACACATAATCACCCACTTGATGGCCATAGTTATCATTAACACGCTTGAAAAAATCCACATCGAGTAAAAGACAGGTTAACAACACATCAGAACGCTTGGCATCTTCGATTTCTTCTTTCAAGCGTTGATCGAAAAAGCGCCGATTATTGATCGCCGTCAAGGTATCGGTAAGTCCAAGACGTTTCAAACGCTCCAGGTTAGTCGCATTTTCAAGACATACCGCAAACACCGCAGCAAAGTGCTCAAAAAAATCTGTGCGCACGCCCTTCATAAAACGTTCAACAGAAAAACTGCCAATATTCAATGTGCCTATCAGTCGACCATGACGAACCAAAGGCAATAACATAATGCTTGCCGGCGCCTTCTTTTTACAAGGAAACAGTACGTTGTGTTTTTTTCTACGATAAGGCCCCAGCAAAGGAAATAATGAAATCTGCCGCAGAGAATCGAGACTATCCTTATCAGTCGCAAACATCAGCGATGGGTAATCAGCGAGCTCAACACCTTCTTCAGAAAGAATGCGCTGTACTTCATACTCAGGATCTAGCAACAGTAACGTGACTAAATCCCAGTTAAACCCGGATCGTTCAGGAAACAACACCGCGACAATCAGCTCAAACAAAGAGTCCGTGCCAATCAGCGTTAATTCAAGCGCACGAAAACGGCGCAACTTTCGCTCATTACAACGCGCTTGCTCAAGCACGTCATCCAGCTTATAGCGTAAAACATTACGCTGTTCATCATTCATCACAGGCAACCCTTCCGCCTAAGCATAATGAATCTGGATATTTCCCCAAATTTATTTCTAATATCAATTCCAGAACAACTCATCAAAATAGCATCCATGCGCCAAGAATAACATAATCTAAATCGCTCATATGGGCATGTTAAACCGCTCCATCAAATAACACAGGCAGTCCTGGCGGATAATCTGTACATCTCGTGTCAACAAAGCGGGCATGACCGTTTTCTTTAAACGTATCTCATTATTAGCGTACTCAAAAAATTGCTCACCCACATCAAGACCATGCTCATCCATCACATCTAGTCTTACGCGGTTTACACTTTTAGCTCTAGCCAACACCGTGTGTACCGGCAACTCCATGAAATTCATCCTGTCCAGATCCTGCAAAAAACAAATATCCGTAACCTCGTTTTCAAATCCAAAACTAAACTGCGCGGGCACTTTAACAATCGCAACGGTATGAAATAGATCAATGTCTCCGTCTGGCACTGGATGATCAGAAATAGATGAAAGATTCAAACAGGCATGCAAAAAATCAGTCGCATGTTCAACACCACGTGTGTACCCCGGCTGACCACATTCCAAAGTGACCGCCGGACATATTCGCCCGAAAGCCTCACTCTGCACACCCTGGGGGTTAATAAAATATACAACGGTACGACTAAACAGCGTCGCAAGTTGAAAAAATTGAGGATCGAGCCAGTTAATACAGGCATAGTGAGGATTTAAACCGGTCGAATTATGAATATCAACGCTCGCAAATACGTCTCTTGTACGCATCGCCTCCAGTACCTCTTGCATCATGGCATGTTCAGGCGTATCGCCACCATTCCAGACACGATTATAGTCTGACTGCCCATCAAGACGCCGCATACTGTATCGGGCCGCCGAAATGTTCCCTATAAAAATAGACAATGAACGAGGCAATGTCTTCCCTTGATAGATCTTCAATAGTGCTTTTATCGCATGCCAACCGGTATCTTCATTACCATGTAATAATACTGAAACAAAAAGCGGCTGCTGACGCCGGCCAGGCAAATGAATTAACGTTGGTCCATCCAGATGACAATGCAGATCAGCCGCGTCCAGATCAAGAAGCCCGCCCGGCATCTCATCAAGAGTAGTCAACATAGGCTATCCAGCCTCGTATTGAAGACTCTCTCTGCCAACAAATTCATAACGTCCATTGATGCACAGGAGAAGCAGATTTCTGTCGTTCGAGATAGGCCGATATTAACTGTGACATGGAAGCATTATGTTTTTCCACATAGGCACGCTGCCACCCTGCGCCATTCATACCACTGCGGACACGGCCTTCGATGATTTCAAGATTCTCGTTGATATCATCCAGGCAGATATCCATGCGCTCCAGCCCCTTTCTCGCCAATGGTAATAATTCACCTAAAAACAACTCCTTTAGAGGCACAGTACGACCATCAAGCCACGCTATGCTAGCGCGCATGCCCAGGCGAGCCGCTTTGTAAAAATTTTCACGTGCAGTGACAAAACTTATCAACGATTCAGGTGGACACTCGTCATGAGCCAAAGCAGTCACCAAACCATAAAACAGCGCCGCATTGGCAATGCTGTCTGCGACACTAGGGCCAGCCGGCACAACACGATTTTCAATACGTAAGTGTGGCGTACCATCATCATCGTAGCCTATTAACGGCCTATTCCAACGCCAGATCGTGCCATTATGCAACCGCACATAGGCCATTGGATCAGACTCATCACTCAAATCCGATGGTAGCAGAACAGGAAAACTGTCGAAATTTTCATCGAATACCTCAAGCATCGATTGCTTTAAATAACCACTCGAAAAACTGACCCGTTGCAAAAGACCCGCTGCCATAGATGTTTGCACCTCATCCAGCTGTTTATCTGCTTTGATTTCAACTGACTGTTCAAACAATGGAATGCGTGTTTCATCCCAAAGGTCTTTACCGAAAAGATAGGGGGAGTTAGCTGAAACAGCCACCATCGGTGCCGATACAATACAAGCCGCATTATAAAAACGCACCGCATGATCCTGCCCCACCTGTAGATGTATCTGAAATGAACTCGCTGCCGCCTCCAGCATGACATCAAAATGTGAGACACGCAGATGTTCACGACCCTGTATTGATATATGCAGAGGGCGCCCCTTGCGAAGCCGCAACACCTGTTCATTCAATGCCTTGAAACGATGAGTCATAGACATATTGGCAAGATTAAGATCTTCATTGCAAACCGTCGGCAGTATGCCAGCCATAATCAAATCAATATTCATCGTCTTTGCCACGCTGCGACAATGCCCAATCGTTGATAACAGCTCATCACGCAACAAACTAAAGACCTTACCCTGCAATGGCTGCGGGAAACCGTTTAGTTCAACATTGAATTTGGCCAGCTCGAGGACAACGAGAGGATTGCTGAGTTTATCCAGAAACACATCATTGAGCGGCGCGGGTCGCCCCTGCTTATCGATCAACCAGGCTTCCATCTCAAAACCGCTCATTAATTGTCGTGATGAAAACTTTTTCTCAGCAAACCAGTCTGCCAGTTGACTGGTTTGCTGCCGCAGATTTTTGTCAAACGCCTTAAAATCCTGCTTGTTAAATCGACTACTGGAGAGTTCTTTACCCATAGCAAGTAAGGCCCTGTTCAGTCTATGGCCTGCTGCCGAAGATCTTTATCCAGCTCATCAAGCCGCTCGGGTGTTCCGACATCGACCCATTGCCCATCATAATATTCACCACTGATGTGTCTGTTTGCCATGGCTTCACGCAACATCGGTGTTATCGAATAACAACCCGGCTGGCTATTGGCAAAAAAAGCCGGCTGATACACGGCTATACCGCTGAAAGTCAGTCGTATTTGACCCTGCTCAAAAACATAATGATCACGCAATGAAAAATCACCGTCACTGTGAAAAGAAGGGTTATCAACCAAAACCAGATGAGCTAATGCTGAAGGTTCCCGAGGCAAATTAGCAAAAGGATAGTCAGTCCAGATATCACCATTAACGACGATGAAAGGCTGGCTTCCCAACAGTGGCAGCGCCTTATATATTCCACCGCCGGTTTCAAGCCCAGTATCACCTTCAGGCGAATATTCAATTTGCATTCCAAAACGCTGGCCATCACCGAGCGCCTCTTCAATCTGAGCACCACGGTATGCATGATTGATAACAATATCTTTGATCCCGGCCTTCCGTAATGCCAGCAAATGGTGCTCAATAAGATGTTTGCCACCTACTTTTAAAAGAGGTTTAGGCAGCTTGTCAGTATAAGGCCGCATACGTTCTCCACGACCTGCGGCAAGAATCATCGCTTTCATAATCCGCGAGGAGCGAAGGGTGAGGTGTGAGGCGTAAGAAGAAAACCTACCCGCTGATATTTTTCACCGCTCTTCTCCTCATACCTCACGTCTTACACCTCACGTATAAATCAAATACTTTCTGCTTTCTGCGAACGCTCCAACAGCGCCTGAGCAGCTTCACGCACAGGCAAACCCTGATACAACACACGATACACCTGTGTTGTAATAGGCATCTCGATGCCCATTTTTTCAGCAACGGTCACCACTTCCTGCGCAGTCATTACCCCTTCAACAATCTGGCCAACAGATTGTTGAAACTGCTGCGCTGTTTCACCCTGAGCCAATGCTAAACCAAGCCGACGATTACGTGATTGGCTATCAGTGCACGTTAGTACCAGGTCACCCAGACCTGCCAAACCCATAAATGTTTCACTTTGGCCACCCAGCGCAACACCAAGCCGCATCATCTCAGCTAAACCTCGGGTAACCAATGCAGCGCGTGTATTAGCACCAAAACCTAAACCATCCGCCATGCCTGTGGCGATGGCAAGTACGTTTTTAACCGCGCCCCCCACCTCAACACCGATCACATCATCCGAGGTGTAAACACGAAAATTTTTATTATAAAAACGTTTTACAAGATCTTGCAAAAACATATCGTGAGGGGATGCCAATGTCACCGCGGTGGGGAGTCCTTCTGCCACTTCAAGGGCAAAGGTAGGGCCGGATAAAACAGCATAAGGTAATTCATTGCCTAATACATCACAGGCAACTTCATGTAACAGTTTACCCGTTCCGGAATCCAATCCTTTTGTGGCCCATACCAGGCGACGTTGCGCAGCCGGTACATCAGCGATGCGCTCAACTACGCTACGAAAGGCATGACTAGGAACAACAAGCAGCACATCATCAGCCTGATTAAGCACCTGCTGCAAATCTCCGCACACTTGTAATGAATCAGGAAAGGTAACACCTTGCAAAAACTCGTGATTCTGCCGCGCCTCTGACAAACGCTGCATATGACCACCTTCATTACCCCATAACAGCACCTGCTGACCATTGCGCGCCAACAGCACAGCTAATGCAGTTCCCCATGAACCTGCACCGAGCACTGCAATCGCTTTGTTATCCGTTCCCAACATCACCTTATATGTTATCTATTAACTATCCAGCGGGGCTTCACCTCGTGACTGCGCAGCCTTCTCTTCCATTTGCTTTAAATGATCTTCATATATCCCGGTAAAATTAACGGCCGGCAATAACAGCTGAGGAAAACCACCGCGCACCGCCAAATCTGATACCACTTCTCTAGCAAATGGAAATATAATTTGTGGAATGTAACTGCCAAGCAACTGGCCCGTTTCTTCCTTGTTATACCCTGAAAAAGTGAATATCCCTGCCTGATGAATTTCAATTAAATAAGCAATCTCATCTTCATGCTTCACCGTGATAGTAATAGCCATTGTCACTTCATGTGTCGACTCATTTATCTTTACAGAAGTATTTCTCAACTGCTGACTTACTTCCGGCGCCTTGTGCTCAAGAAATATTTTTGGTGAATTAGGTGACTCAAAAGATACATCCTTCACATAAATTTTTTGTATTTCAAATTTTGGGCCTGCCGCCTCATCAGATTTAGCTTCAGATGAACCCTGTAGGCTTTGATCTTCGTTATCAGACATTTTTCCACCTTTATTTATTATTTATCAAACAATTTAAACGCCAACGACCTTTTAAAAAGGCTCTTATTAAATTTTTAAGCAAGTTCCGACTTTTCTGACAATTCAGATTTCTCAGGCAATTCTGCTAACTCCATATCGGTAGCCACCGCATCATTTTTACTAACGGGCATTTTCGCCCCCTGCCATGCCAACATGCCACCACTCATTTTATAGACCGGATCAAAACCTTGACGCTTAAGCAAAACGGCCGCTTTGGCGGAGCGTTGCCCTGTCCGGCAATACACCAATATCGGCTCTGAGCGATATGCATCCAGCTCAGTAATACGCTGCTCCAGCTCACTCTGAGGAATATTCAATGCGTTCAGTAAATGTGCTTCCTCGAACTCATTTTTATCACGCACATCCAGCGTAACACCCTCGTCGCAATTCATAAAATGCACAGACTCCGCCACATTCAACTCTGAATAACCCAGCAACTTTGGCCGTACAGATGTCAAAACTAATAAGGTTGAAGTCACCAGCAAGGCTAGAAATAACAACCAATGATCAAAAATAAACGTGCCTATTTGTCCCATTTTTATGATCCCGAAACTATTATCCAGACTGGGGAAAAACCAAATCTGTAGAGTATTTTAAGATTGAATATGCCCATACGAAATCAAAAATACCATCATCAGGCTATTTTTTACGTATCTATTTTGATG
>Ga0316209_1000601_pt1 | contig 56054 bp, 52 predicted proteins | sample 6monopyrite_MG_FD_204945 | JGI IMG/M metagenome (GOLD analysis project Ga0316209, IMG submission 204945) | Microbial mat bacterial communities from mineral coupon in-situ incubated in ocean water Damariscotta River, Maine, United States -... | ecosystem: Environmental > Aquatic > Marine >... | reverse complement strand
TCGAAGGCAATGACTAGTCCTTACCGAGAGTGGCAATGCCGGTCAAGTTTTCTAGCTGAGCACCCGGAGGGCACCAGAAGTAGGCGCTCTTAGGCGAGGCTATAAACAACCATCTTCTTTGTTGCCTATAGGACGTAGGTAAGGGGCGTGAGCAGGACGCGGAAGCTTTGAGAAATTTTGAGCTAGGCAGATATTTGCTCCTGCAATATCTGCATTCAGTCCATCCGTGGACATTAATGACTAGTCCTAAAATTCCTCGCCTCAAATCTAGCTGTTTCTAGCCTTGCTGAATCCGGCATCTTCATTGATAACGGGTATATAATAATTTAAGGAACAAAAATGACTCACCTTTTTCGGATAGCCTTCTTTGGGTTAGCGACGATAATACTTGCCGGATGTATATCTCAACTTGAAAGTATTCAAACAGATCGAACCCGTTCACTGGATGATGATGTGGGATACCTATTCATCACATTTAATAGCGATATTAGTCTGACGAATTTTGAAATTGAAGGGCCTAAAACCATTCGTCTGCGAGGCCCAGATTACAAGAACGGAATTAACTATTTTTTAGTTCCCGTACCTTCTGGTAAATATCAAATAACAAAAATAGTTGCCCACTTCGGACGCTATTACGAATTTAACGAAGAAGGAGATAAAAAACTTTGGGAGTTTGAGGTTAAACCGGGCACGATAAGTTATGTCGGCGAGTTGAAAGTTCGCCGAATTAAATACTTATCATCGACTTTCGAATTGACCAATAAATCGTCATTTGCCTTAGAATATTTGGAGCAACAATACCCAAAAATATTAGCTTTAAGAAATTTAGAATATCATGGTCCAGGTAAAGATTTCTTCTTCGATTTGGTTACAAAGCGCAAACAGAAAATCAAGGAGTTGTAGGGAAATGAATATTATCAACCAACTAAGAAGATTCGCATTTATCAGCTTGTTCATTCTTTTTCAAGGCCAAGTTGTTAGCGCTAATCCAATCTCGGTGGACGATTTATTTCGTTGGCCAGACACCTACTCCTATAAATTGAGCCCAGATTCTCAATACCTAGCAAAACATTTCTTTCGTGGAAAGGAATACGATGTCCTAGAAATTCAAGATGTAAAAAGTGGCAGAGCTTCGGACGCTTATCGAATCAAGGTAAAAAAATACGCCCATATCATTGAATATGATTGGATAGACAATGACACCCTCTATATTTATTACCAAATCGGCAAAGAAAAATTCAGGCGGATTATATTAGACATCGATTATAAGGTTTTTCAAGAAAGCGATGAGGAGATAGCATCGACACATAAAATCGATTCCAAAGCCAAAATAATTGATACTTTAAAATATCAGAATGACAAGGTATTGGTGCAACAATATAAAAATAAACAATTCGAAGTATTCACCGCTACTGTTGAAGAACTACTAGATGATGATTTCGAAAATGCTTTAAAGTTCGACAAGTTGTTAAAATCATCCATCGGTTACTTTCCTGATGAGCAAGGTAAAGTCGCCTTTACGGCAACAATAGAAGGGAAAAAGTTAAAGTTTTGGTACCTAAAGGATTACCAAAGTGAGTGGCAGATATTGTTCGAGTTCGGAGAATTTAACTTCGAATTCGAACCTGTAGCAATTTTGGATAACAATAAAATGGCGGTCATTACTAATAAAACCACTGACAAAAAATCGTTAGTCGAGTTTGATTATTCGACCAAGAAATATGGCAAGGTACTCTATCAACATCCTAAGTACGATTTAGTTGACGCCTCGGTATCAAAAGAAACTGGCAAGGTTAAGTCGGTTACCTATTACGACCATGGAAATTTGAAGACCGAATATTTTTCTCGGAAAAGTAAAGATATTGACGAAATTATTCGAGCTAGGTTTCCAAACAAACAATATATTATCTACTCGCAAAACCCAAACCATACAGAAACGGTATTGTTTGTTTTCGCGGCAGACGATCCAGGCAGCTATTATTGGTTCGATCAGAGTACTAAGCAATTCAAACATTTGGGAGTTTCACATAGTTATTTGGAAAAATACAAATTCACTGCCACAGAAAAATTTACCACCAAATTGGTTGAGGGCTTCGAAATTGAAGCGATTCTTACAAGACCTAAACAAGGCAATGGTGTTTTGCTGGTTGAACCTCACGGTGGACCTGTCGGAGTAAGAAACGTTGATGGTTTTAGTCGAAGTAACCAATTTTATGCGAGCCGTGGATACTCGGTTATAAACATCAATTTTAGAGGCTCATCGGGTTACGGCAAAAAATTTCTAAGTGAAGGGAAGGGGCAGTTTGGAAAAAGAATTGAACAAGACATTATGCTGGCCGTAAACCAAGTGAGAAAGAAATACCGGTATAAAAAGATGTGTACAATGGGAAGTAGTTATGGAGGTTATTCGGCGGTATTTTTAGCGGCGTATCATCCAAAAGATTTTCAATGCGCAATTGGGTCTTATGGCGTTTATGATCTCCCATTACTTTTCAATGAAAGCAATATCAAAATGTTAGACAAGAATATTAAGGCAGTCTCTGCGACAGTTGGTAAGTATGACGATTCTCTTAAAGATTATTCGCCTCTTTATTTCGCGGAAAAAATCACCTCGCCGATATTAATAATTGCGGGCAAAGATGATACCGTATCCGGTATTGAACAAAGTAACCGATTGAAATACCGCTTAAAGCAGTTAGGTAAAGATTTTGAAACGATGTTCTATGATGATACCGGTCATGGACACGAAAATTGGAAGTGGGATAAACACGAACACATTTTGATTGAGAATTATATTCGAAGAAAACTAAAACTTGGAAAAAATGCAAAAATGCCCTCTAAGCAGCGTGGTGATGAAATGATGCGGCTTGCTGATTCTTTTGAGTTCAAAGACATTGTAGAAAATGATCGAAAGAAAGCTTTTGAATTTTATACTTTGGCCGCGCAAGATAGCCATCCAAGGGGCTTGTACAATTTGGCAAGTTTTTATTTGAACGGCGAATCAACAGAAAAAAATGAAAAAAAATCGATTGAATTGTATTTGAAAGCTTCTAAATTGGGCTACTCCGGTGCAAGTTTTAGGCTGGCAGTACTTAATAGAAAAAGTGATGATTTAAAAGAATCATACAAGTTCTACAAGTTGGCTGATGAGCAGGGCCATAAAGACGCAAAAGAAGAAGTCGTGCGAGCTGATTGTATGGGTTGGGGAGTAGAAAAAGATTTTGGACTTTGTATTAACGAAATATCAAATATAATGAAAGAAGACCGTTTTGGTGCAATGTCAATTATTCGGGAAATAGTCTTTGGAAAAATGCGTAATGTGGATGATATGATGTCATTAAAATCTTTATTAGCAGAATATCATTTTCATAAAGTCACAAAAAACGATCTTTTTGAGCATGATGAATTTACGTTATTTGAAATCTCTAAGTTTGGGCTACGTGAGAAAGATTATAACGATGACTTGAATTATAATGTTTTCCAGAAAATGGGTATTTTTTATGAAGTTAACAAGAAAATGATATCGACCGATACATACGGGCTAGTTAAAATGATTTGGACTCACCCTCCTTTTGGAAAAGAATCTCCAAATCAAGGTGAAACCATTGAAAATTTCTTGGTATGGTTCGGGCTTAATCGTAGAAACGAGATGTTTTACAAATTCGATAAAAAGTGGAAAAAAGTCAATGGAGCCTGGTCGCTTGAGGTCCAGTCGCTAGACGGGGAAACTATTTATAAAGAGTCATTCAACTTGAACTTCGAGAGGGACTAGAGGGCCTTTTTTCGTTGTGTAATAGATCGGTAATCAATTGACTGTCACGAATCGAAGCCTTAGCGCAGATGATTTATGAATTTAAGATCGCGAAAAGAGTAGGAAAAAATAACCAGAGAAAATAGAATGAATCTTCGGATATATTAATACTTAACGTTAATATACCCGAAGAAATTAATGAGCCGTTAGCTCGCTTCGCTCTCCAGTTTGTGTTCCAAATAATGAATATTGGTACCACCTTTTTGGAAATTTTCATCAGCCATTATTCGGCGTTGTAATTCGAGATTAGTTTTTATCCCATCGATGACCACTTCGTCCAATGCCATTTGCATTCTTGCCATCGCAACTTCTCGTGTTTCGCCGTAGGTGATAAGTTTGCCAATCATCGAATCGTAATAAGGCGGCACTTTGTATCCTGAATAAATATGGGAATCCCAACGAACGCCTGGGCCACCTGGTGCGTGATAACGGGTAATGGTTCCCGGTGAAGGAATAAAAGTATTCGGATCTTCGGCGTTGATTCGACATTCAATTGAATGGCCACGTAGTTGAATATTTTCCTGTTTAAAAGATAGCGGTTGGCCTTCTGCGACTCTTAACTGCTCTTTAATAATATCGACACCAGAGACTAATTCAGATACCGGATGTTCCACCTGAACTCGTGTATTCATTTCGATAAAATAGAACTCACCTTTCTCGTACAAAAATTCGAAAGTTCCTGCGCCGCGATAACCCATTTCAATACATGCTTGCACACAGCGCTCCCCAATAAATCGTCTTTTTTCTTCGGTTATGCCTGGAGCTGGGGCTTCTTCAACAACTTTTTGGTGGCGTCGTTGCATAGAGCAATCACGCTCGCCAAGGTAAATGGCATTGCCATGGTTGTCAGCCATAATTTGAATTTCAACATGTCGAGGTGTTTCAAGAAACTTCTCCATATAAACCATGTCGTTATTAAACGCCGCTTTCGACTCCGCTTTTGTTAAAGCTATCGATTCAATCAAATCAGATTCTTGACGAACAACCCGCATTCCGCGACCACCGCCACCACCAGAGGCTTTAATAATGACTGGATAAGCGATTCTTTTAGCAACTGCTAAATTGGTCTTATCGTCAAGACCAAGAGGGCCGTCGGAACCTGGCACGCAGGGAACGCCGGCTTTTTTCATTGCGGCAATTGCCGAAACTTTATCGCCCATTAAACGAATAGATTCAGCCGTTGGACCAATAAAGGTGAAACCACTGCGCTCTACTTGCTCGGCGAAATCCGCATTCTCAGCTAGAAAACCATAACCCGGGTGGATAGCCACCGCATCAGTCACTTCCGCCGCTGCAATAATAGCAGGGATATTCAAATAACTGTCTAACGGCGAAGGCGGCCCTATACAAACAGACTCATCCGCTAATCGAACATGCATTAGATTTTCATCAGCCGTAGAATGGACTGCAACGGTCTTGATGCCAAGCTCTCTGCATGCCCTTAAAATACGTAGAGCGATTTCTCCACGATTTGCTATTACCACTTTATCAAGCATTTTAATTTCCAGAAAAATTCATTTCATTAACCAAAAACAATCACATTTTGTTTTTGTACTCAGTACGAGTTTTAAGCTTATTGACCGCTTTTATTCAATAATAAATAAAGGTTCGTCGAATTCGACCGGCTCGCCGTCGCCGATGAGTACCGCTTTTACGGTTCCAGCCTGATCGGAATCAATTTGGTTCATCATTTTCATTGCCTCAACAATGCATAACGTATCACCAACGTTAACCTTATCGCCGACACTAACAAAATTATTAGCTCCAGGAGAAGGCGCCAAATATAAAGTGCCGACCATTGGAGACTTAACTTGGTGTCCAGTCACTTCAGGTTCTGCCGCTGGGGCTGCAACGGGTGCAGCAGCAGGTGCAGCAGCAGGTGTTGCTGCTACCGGTGCTACTGGAGCCGGTATTTGCATTTGCGCAGCAAGTGGCGCCATCGCCCGGCTAATTCGAACTGATTCTTCGCCTTCTTTTATTTCAATTTCTGCAACACCAGATTCTTCGAGTAATTCGATTAACTTTTTAACTTTTCGAATATCCATAATGCTTTTTACCTTTTTAATAGATTGTTAATAATGTGTTATTGGGCATAAAAAGCCCGTTTAGTTTTGTAATCTCTTGACCGCTTGCTCAAGCGCCATCATATAGCTGTCAATTCCAAACCCCGCAATAACGCCAACGGCTAAATCAGAAAAATACGAATGTTTTCTGAAGGGCTCTCGAGCGTGCGGGTTAGATAAATGTATTTCAATGTAAGGGAGCTGCACGCTTGCAAAAGCGTCGCGGATGGCAACGCTTGTATGGGTATAAGCGGCTGGGTTAATTAGTATGAATTTGACACCCTCTTTCGCAGCAACTTGAACCTTGTCGATAATTTCGTGTTCCGCGTTGGACTGAAAACAGTTTAGCTCTACCGCATGTTTGTTAGCGATGCGCTTAAGTTGGTCTTCAATCTCGGCAAGAGATAAAGAGCCGTATATTTCGGGTTCTCTGGTCCCCAATAAATTGAGATTAGGACCGTTGATTAGTAATATTTTCATAATATCTTTTTCTACTATCCATTGCTCTTTAGTCCATTAAAGATACGAATGGGAAAGCTGCTTAAATAATGAACAATTGTTAACCAGTATAAATTAAACTATTCGCGATAATTCCGTTAAAATCCGTAAAAATCTTAAAATCGCCGTAATTAGGTGACTTTACGCTTATTTATAATCAATTAAAAGGAATTTAGTATAAACAACCCGCATAAATACACGTTTTTGGGAGTTGGCGACATTAATGAGGATTTTAACGTGAAATGTTCGGCTAAATGGACCAACCAGTGCTGATCATGGATTATTCTTGTTTATCTAGAGGGAGACATTTAGAAGATGTAATAATGACCACTCAAAAAGTGGCCGTTTTTAAGAAGATAAGTTGAAAAACACTCTCAGACGGTTATTTTCGTATCGATTTGATCCAATTGCGGATCATCAAACTGGCTAAAAGTATCGCTGATAATAGATAAATAATCGAACCGCTCGTATGGTGTTCTTGCCCTGCGATAGAATGTATTGTGAAGCCGAATTCACTAATCAACCAATTTGCTAAATAACCTATTCCAATGCTAGCGGTAAATAAACTGAATAGGTAGGCAACTAGAACTGAGTTGCCCATTTCCTGTCTGATCATTCCCATGGTTGCAATATTGGTCGCAGGACCGGCCAACATAAAGACTAAGATTGCCCCCGGAGAAAGCCCTGCAGCTAAAAAGCCCGCCGCCAGAGGCGTTGAAGCCGTGGCACAGATATACATTGGAATACCGATAACCGCCATCACTAACATGGCGACAAAACCATCGCCCCATTGAATTAAAAAGTCGGTAGATACCCAGGTCTTGATTGCCGCAGCTAATAACAAACCAATCAAAAGCCATTTGGTGATATCGGATAGTAATTTGCCGCTAGAAAATTCTAGGGACTTAATAATTAATTGCAATACACTAGGTTTCTCTTCTTGCTGCACTTTATTTTCTGAACAACAACTGGAAGTTGACGAATCATCTGTCTGTAGTCCCACCGTTTCTTTTTCATGCGGCGATGCCGATGGTTCTGCGGAGGCGCAGCAACTCTTTTCAGAATTGGTAATCTTTGTCTCTTTTTCTGGAATTTCGCAGCAAGATTTAGCGGGTTCTTTTATTTCATTATCAGTGGCACAGCAACTTTTCTCATTTGTTTGCTCTAGATTTTGCAATAAAGATTTATTATCGGGCGAGTTTAATGCAAATAGTTTTACCATGGTGCCTGCATAAATTGCCGTGAAAATAGCTGCAAATGGTCTTATTATCGCGAAAAATGGTCCTAAAAGTGCGTAAGAAACAGAAATGGAATCAACGCCTGTTTCCGGAGTGGCGACCAAAAAAGAAACGGTTGTGGATTTAGATGCCCCCGAACGTCTTAATCCGATAGCCGCAGGGATCACACCACAAGAACAAAGCGGTAAAGGTGCGCCAATAAATGCCGCTTTAACAACGGATGAAAAACGGTTATTTCCCATATGCTTTTTTAGCAAATCCATTGGTACTAACCACTTCATAAACCCGGCAATTAACAACCCAAGTAATAGCCATGGGGCGGATTCGGTAAATAGGTCGACAAAATTTAATAAATAGTTGCTCATGATAAAGCGCTCTCGGTCAATTGCAAGGATGGCGAAGAGTCGACAGCCTTAGTGTTAGGACGGCTGCTAAATAGCATAGGATTATCCAAACTATTTAAAATGGTGCAGTTAACGGCGGTTTCTATTCCACCGCAACAGGCATCATGTAGATTGGTAATCGCTCGTTGCATTTTTCGAAGATCGACTATTTTCGCCTCGATTTCTCTGATTTTGTCGCCAGTATAAGATTTTACGTCATCGCAAGTATGCGCTTGTTTATTAGTTCTCAAAGCCAGTAATCGTTTTATTTCTTGCAGTGAAAAACCAATTTTCTTGGCGTGTAGAATAAAATTGAGCTTTTGCTCATCATGGTCGCTATACAAGCGATAACCTGAGTTTGAGCGATGCTTTGGAATGAGTAAATTTTCTGAGCCGTAATAACGCAAAGTTTCCACTGATACTTCTGCCTTTTTAGCCAGCTCACCGATTTTGAATAAACCTTTCACAAATAGAAATCCTCTGAGTTTTCCTGCACGAAATTCATTATATACCCGTTATCAATGAAGATGCAGGATTCAGCAAGGCTAGAAACTGCCAGATTTGAGGCGAGGAATTTTAGGGCTAGTCATTCTAGCTCAAAATTTCACAACAAAGAAGATGGTTGTTTATAGCCTCGCCTAAGAGCGCCTACTTCTGGTGCCCTCCGGGTGCTCAGCTAGAAAACTTGACCGGCATTGCCACTCTCGGTAAGGACTAGTCATTGCCTTCGAGTGGCGCTTTGTTCAAGCTTCCTAGCTGAACACTGAATCCAGCATCTTCATTGATAACGGGTATAAACCCTAAAGTATGCTTTAGGGTCAAATCGTTTGTTCCGGTTATAGAAATTATTTTATAAAGGAAGGATGTTTATCTAGTGCAAATAATGAAACGAATTTACCCAAAAACTACTTTTATTTAGGATTTATCTGACTGATGTTCCTTGATTAGCCGTTGGAGGCAAAAAAGTCCCAATTTGGCACTCTAAAGGGTTGAGTGCTAAAAAATAGTCCCCATATAGCCCCTGACTTTTAAATTTTTAATAAACGGCTATTTCGGTCTACAACAAAAACTATCGAAATAAGCCATCATCAGGAGAAAAATCGATGAGTATTCGTCCATTACATGATCGCGTTTTAGTAAGACGTATGGAAGATGAAACAGTCAGTGCTGGCGGTATTTTAATACCCGACAACGCAAAAGAAAAGCCAAGCCGTGGTGAGATATTAGCGGTTGGTAATGGTAAGCACCTAGAAAATGGCGATGTTCGCCCTTTGGAAGTCAAAGTGGGTGACAAGGTTTTATTTGGTAAATATTCCGGTAACGAAGTAAAAGTAGACGGCGAAGAGCTACTTGTGATGCGCGAAGACGACATCGTTGGAATCATTGAATAAACAACTTTTTTTATTTTAGATTGAGTCTAATTAGAAACTTATTAAGAGGAATAAATCATGTCAGCAAAAGACGTAAGATTTGGAGATGACGCTCGTTCACAAATGGTGAGCGGTGTAAATATCCTAGCAAACGCAGTAAAAGTTACTTTAGGTCCTAAAGGCCGCAACGTTATTCTTGACCGTTCTTTCGGCGCACCAACAGTCACTAAAGATGGTGTATCGGTAGCCAAAGAAATTGAATTGGATAACAAATTCGAGAACATGGGCGCGCAAATGGTTAAAGAGGTCGCTTCGCAAACTTCTGATGTGGCCGGTGACGGAACAACTACTGCGACCGTTTTAGCTCAATCAATTTTAAACGAAGGGTTAAAATCAGTTGCTGCTGGAATGAATCCAATGGATCTTAAGCGCGGTGTCGACCAAGCGGTTAAAGCGATTGTTGCCGAATTAAAAACTTTCTCAGTTCCTTGTGAAGATGACAAAGCGATTGCTCAAGTAGGAACAATTTCTGCTAACTCCGATAAAGATGTCGGTGACATCATTGCAACTGCAATGGGTAAAGTTGGTAAAGAAGGTGTTATCACTGTTGAAGAAGGTTCTGGCTTAGAAAACGAACTAGACGTGGTTGAAGGAATGCAGTTCGATCGTGGTTACTTGTCTCCTTATTTCATTAATAATCAAGACAGCATGTCGGTTGAAACGGATTCACCTTTCGTATTAATTGTTGATAAGAAAGTTTCTAACATCCGTGAATTGCTTCCAGTATTAGAAAATGTTGCGAAAGCAGGCAAGCCATTATTAATTATCGCAGAAGATGTTGATGGTGAAGCATTGGCAACGTTGGTTGTTAACAACATTCGCGGAATCGTGAAAGTTGCTGCTGTTAAAGCGCCTGGATTTGGCGACCGCCGTAAAGCAATGCTTGAAGACATTGCTATCTTAACTGGCGCTACGGTTATCTCTGAAGAAGTTGGTTTGTCTTTGGAAACTGCTACGTTAGAAGATTTAGGAACGGCTAAGAAAATTTCTATCACTAAAGAAAATACGACCATTATCGATGGTGCTGGCGACAGTGCAAACATTGAAGCACGTGTTGAAATGATCCGACGTCAAATTGAAGAAACTTCTTCGGACTATGACAAAGAAAAACTTCAAGAACGTGTTGCTAAATTAGCTGGCGGTGTTGCGGTGATTAAAGTTGGCGCAGCGACTGAAATTGAAATGAAAGAAAAGAAGGCTCGTGTAGAAGATGCACTTCACGCGACTCGCGCTGCAGTTGAAGAAGGCGTTGTTCCTGGTGGTGGTGTTGCTCTTGTTCGCGCAGCCGCTAAAATTGGTACTGTCGAAGGCGAAAATGATGACCAGACGGCTGGTATTCATATTCTTTTACGCGCAGTAAATGCTCCATTACGTCAAATCGTTAATAACGCTGGTGACGAAGCGTCGGTTGTTCTAAACAACGTGGCAAAAGGCGAAGGTAACTACGGTTACAACGCTGCTACTGGTGAGTATGGCGATATGATCGAGATGGGAATTCTTGACCCAACTAAAGTAACTCGAAGTGCATTACAACACGCTGCTTCAGTTTCTGGGTTAATGATTACTACTGAAGCAATGGTTGCTGATATGCCTGCTGATGACGCTGCTGCTGGTGCACCGGATATGGGTGGCATGGGCGGAATGGGTGGTATGGGCGGAATGCCTGGAATGATGTAAAATCATAACCTGTTTGTGATTAAAGGCTCCTTCGGGAGCCTTTTTTTTGTCGGCTAAAATCTATCGAGGGCTCAGATGAAACCTTTTTCCGAAGCGTGTGATCGAAACAAAGACCCTATCTTATCGGTTTTAAAACCGTTACTAGCAGATCGTAAAAATCTCTTAGAAATTGGCAGCGGCACTGGCCAACATGCGGTTTATTTTTCTGAAGCGTTACCGCATATTCAATGGCAAACCAGTGATCGAACCGAAAATCACCCAGATATTAACGCATGGATCGACGATTCCAGCGGCGAAAATGTCGAACGACCTATCGCGCTGGACGTATTAACCGATGTTTGGCCTGTCGAGCAATTTGACGCGATTTATTCTGCCAATACCGCCCACATTATGCCCTGGATCGCAGTTGAAGCATTGTTCAAAGGGGTTGGACAACAGTTATCTAATGACGGAATCTTTGTGCTTTATGGCCCGTTTAACTATCTCGGTGAGTTTTCCAGTAAAAGTAACCGAAAGTTCGAAGACTGGTTAAAAAGTGTTGATATCAGCCGTGGTATTCGTGATTTTGAAGCAATTAATCAACTGGCAGAAGACGCGGGAATGAGCTTGTTAGAAGATTTAGAAATGCCGGCCAATAATCGAATATTGGTGTGGATAAAAAATTCTATTTAGAAAAATCCCTCCATTTAGTGAAAAGGGCTGAAATTTGTGAATTATTGCCGTTCAAAAAGCTATTTTCAGTAAAAATTTAACATTTAATTTGAATTTAAGCGGCTATAATTATCTCACTTAGAAATAGCTATTCGCTGAAATTGTTAGGTGGTATCCAATGAAAACCCGAACTCTCTTATTTAAAGCACTATTCGTCTATTTGTGTGGGGCCTTTGCATTTGTACAGGCAAATAATTTTACAACGATTGAAGAGCTTTCAAAAGATCGGCAGCCTGCAAGCTTTCAGCAGCAAAACAAATTGCTTCAATCTCCGCAGTTAATTGCAAACAAAATCGATTTAGCGGCAATCAATCAAGAAGATATTTCCAGAGAACTTAATAACTTGCCCTATCGATTTGCGCTGCCGCTCCAAGCTGATAACTTCACGGCTAAAGGACAATGGGAAGAACAAGACGATGTTTCAATTTGGCGTTTAACGGTTAAATCGGACCAAGCTCAGTCATTTAATGTTGGACTCAAAAATTTGTTTTTGCCTCAGCAAGCTAAATTATATTTTTATACCAAAAATTATCAGACAGTAGTCGGCCCTTTCACTGATAAGGACAATAAAGTTCACAAACAACTTTGGTCGCCGGTTTTGGAATCCAATGAAGTCACCATTGAAATAAATGTACCGACTGAACTCAAAAAGTATCTGACTTTTGATGTCGCTGAGATCAGCCAAGGTTATCGTGGTATCCGGACTTCTCAAATGACAAAATCGGGAAGTTGTAATAATGATGTGGTTTGCTCGGAAGCAAATGCATGGAGAAATGAAATCCGTTCTGTCGCAAGGTATACCATTACCGCAAATGGTTCGACTTTTCTGTGTACCGGCACCTTAATGAATAATACCAAAAATGATCTTAGGCCCCTATTTTTAACGGCTGGACATTGTGATGTCAACCCAACCACGAGTCCAACAATTGTTGTTTATTGGAATTATGAAACGTCCGTTTGTGGCGGCACTCCTGATGGCCAGCTAAATCAATTTCAAAGTGGTACCACCTTTTTAGCGACCTCTGGTGTATCTACCGGTACTGGCGTTGCAGGTTCCGATTTTGCAATTGTCGAATTGGATGCTGCACCAAACGCTAGTTTTAATGTTTATTGGTCTGGTTGGGATAACTCAAGCAACGTTCCGACAATAGGAGTTGGTATCCACCACCCATCTGGTGATGAGAAACGTATCAGTTTCGAGAATGACCCTTTAGCAATCACCCAGTATGCTAGTGGAACTGTGGTCGCCAATGGCACACATTTTATTATTGGCGCTTGGGATGATGGCACAACTGAAGGCGGATCTTCAGGTTCAGGATTGTGGAATGCCGAGCACCGGCTTGTAGGAACATTGAGTGGCGGTAGCGCTTCTTGCCAAGCACAAACATCGCCTGATTGGTATGGACGAATGGCAACTCATTGGGAAGGCGATGGAACACCAGCAGGGCAAGCTAAAGTATGGTTAGATCCTGATGCAACAGGCGCGGTAACAATTGATGGACGAAATGCGTGTACTGCACCAACAGTAACAATCACAGCATCTCCGGCAACTGGTAATATTGGTGATGTTTTAAACTTCACTGCCTCCGCAACCGGCGGCACAGGGCCTTACACCTATAGTTGGGATTTTAATCAAGACGCACTTGCCGATCAAACTGGCGATAACGTCGACTTTACTTACAACTACCTTTTGCAAGGTAATGTTGAGGTCACGGCAACGGATTCAGTTGGATGTCCAGATACTGACAGCGCTGCTATTGTGATTAGTAATAATGGCAACGAACTTTTTCCACAAAATGATACACTGCCATCGGATTGGGTAGTAACCAATGGTGCAGATGCTGGATGGTCAGCGGATACAACAACTAAAAACGAAGGCAATGCGTCAATAAAATCAGACTCAATTGCGGACAACCAGACGGCGTCAATCGAACTAACCCAAACATTTAATGATCCTAACGAAAACTTTATTGCGTTTGCGTACAAGGTATCGTCAGAGGCAGGATTCGACCGGCTAATTTTCACCATTGACGGAGCCGAAAAAGGTTCCTGGAGTGGTGAGATTGACTGGACTACAACCTATTATTTACTGTCGGCAGGTTCGCATACTTTTAAATGGTCTTATGTAAAAGATGCCAATACCATTGGTGGTAGTGACTCTGCATGGATTGATGGTGTAACTGGGATTTCTTTCCCAGATCCAAATAACGATAGCCCTGTCGCTGCTGTAGTGAATGCTTCGCAAAATGTTAACGAAGGCGATACAGCTACTTTAGATGCCAGTAATAGTAGTGATCCGAATAGTGACAGTTTAACCTATTCATGGTCACAAACTGGTGGTTCTCCTTCCGTTACCCTAACAAATGCCAATACGGCGATAGCAACATTTAGTGTTGCCGATGTTGTCAGTAACGCTCTACTAACTTTTACTGTTACAGTGAGAGACCCTTCTGGTGCGACGAGTTCCGCTCAGGCCACTGTCACGATTGTTAACGTTACACCTCCTCTTCCGCCTCCATCGAGTGGCGGTGGTGGTTCTTTGGGTTATTTATTAATAATCATTGCGATATTTTCACGGTCGTTAAAAGCTAAATTAGGTCGGTTTAAGTCATAATCATCTGATAGGGGGCTATTGGTCCCCTATCAGGGTGAAAATTTTTATTACATAATCGGTTATAGAATAAAAGAGACTAAAATGAAAATAAGAATGTATTTGAGTGTGTTTATTTTCGCTTTTTTTTTGCTTTCCTGTAGCAATCGTACAAACGAGAGTGTGGAAAGTGAAATTGAGAGCGAATCGCTGCAAAGTAAAGTAAGCTTGCTTGACAAGGAAGGTCGGGTTCTTATGCTTGCTCGAAGTGATGAAGCAAGAATCCAAATCGAATCAATTATTTCGACCAAAAAAATTATGTTAAGGAAAATACTCCCACTTTTCGAAATGGTACTTGTTATTGAGGATTCTAAGGGACGACAAGAATGGCTGGTTGCAAAGCCGAATTACATCAAAGCGAAAAATGAAAAAAATTCTCAAATCTATTTGATCGAAAATCAGCAAAATTTATTTGAAGTATTAAGAAAATTATCGAGTGATATCGACGAGGATTGATTAGAAATCCTCATTGGCTAATATCATTTAGCTGTCAAAATAGGGTTAGTTTGAATAGCCTTGGTTTCTAACAACGCACTCAATCCAACCAGCTCGAACTCCTCAGCCAATTGATCAATATTGTCCGATAGAAAAGCTAAAGTTTCTGGATAAGGGTGGCAAATGACCACCACTTGACCATTTTTTCGGGCGATATTTTTTAGTCGAACAAACTGATCGGCAATCGAACTGTGCAATCCTTTATGATCCAGAAAAATATCTCTACCGATCGAAGGAACTCCCATTTGGGACGCGATATTTTCTGCAATAGATGCTTGGCTAGTTTTAGAATCTAAAAAGAAAAAAGACTTGTTTTTCGCTTCATCCATCAACCAACGCATTCTTTCAGTATCTTCAGTGAGCAGACTGCCCATATGATTGTTAAAGCCGATGACATTGGGAATTGAAGCAATACTTCTCTCGAATTGATCAACTAAGGCTGTTTGGTCCATATCGGCCATCAAAGCGCCTGGCCCTAATAAGTCGGGTCGGGTAAAGGCTTCCATCGGCAAATGCATAATGATGTCGTGACCTTGTTCGGTGGCGATTTCAGAAATAAGCTTTGCGTGTGGGGTATGTGGCAATATTGCGGCGGTTAAATGTCCGGGTAGTGAGAGCATTTTTCTTGCGATGATGGAATTATCGCCCAAATCATCAATAATAATGGATATCTTTGGTTTGGATTGTTGAGGGGCCAGCTCAATGGATTTAGCAGAAACAAAGTTGGCCAGTAGCAAAATACAAGCAACTGAAGCGCTTAGCGCTTGCTTGATAAAGGTGCTAATCGTCGATTACTCCTTTGACTCTGAGATTAGTTCAAAGGCTTGAAGTAATTCCAAATCGTCTAAAATTTCAGATTGTTGATGATTTTCCAACCCAGCAGTTTTAAACATCACATCTGGCTGGATTCCGACATCCTGAATTTTATGGCCATTGGGCGAGAAATATTTTGCGGTGGTAATCTTTAATCCTGACTCTTGCCTTAAGAAATAGATGGATTGGATAGAGCCTTTTCCATAGGAAATATCACCTAAAATGGTCGCTTTTTTATGATCCTGCAATGCAGCGGCTAAAATTTCACTCGACGATGCGGAATAGGCATTCATCATAACCACCACTTCAAAATCCATATAAGGCGCAATACTACTTGCTTGAAAGACTTCGTTTGAATCGGCAGTTCTACCAGAGGAAGTCAGCAAGGTGCCAGAATCAATGAAGAGATCTGATATCTGAATCGCAGCCTCAAGTAACCCGCCCGGGTTATTTCTTAAGTCGATAATTAACTTATCCAGCGGTTTGCCCTTCGACATATCGGAAACTGCGTCAATAAACTCCAACGGGCTCTTTTTGGTAAATTGAGAGATCGCCAGATAACCAATATTGTCGGGTAGTCTTTTACTGGTAATACTGGGTAAATAGATGATTTCTCGAGTCAATAGATAGTCTTTGGTCGGGCTATCTGCTGAATCGCTCTCTAGTTTGGCTAAATTTTGTAGAACGGTCAGTTTTACCGTGGAATTAACTTTACCATGCAGCAGCTTATAAGCATCTTCGGAAGATATTTGCTTAATGTTGATCCCATTAATTTTCGAGACCACCATGCCAATAGTAAGTTGTTGCCGGTCTGCAGGACCATTTTTAACGATATTATCGATTTGAATGCCTAATTTGTGATCGCCAAAACTAAGTCCAATTCCAGCATATTCACCATTATTGTCGGCGGTAAAATTGGCGAAAGCAGAAGGATCGAGGTATCTAGAATGATTATCTAGGCTACCGACCATGCCTTTAATAGCGGCATTGATCAAAGCTTTATCATCAATTTCCTCTACGTAGGTCGATTTGACGTAAAAATAAACCTCACTAAAGGCACGCAATTCCTCCAATGGCAGAGGTTGTTGGGTTTGATCTTCGGTGCTGGAGGGCGTTGTCGCCATAGCAAACCCGCTCGACAATAGCCAACTAGTGAGCAATATTGGGATAAATCGAAAGATTCTGTTTATTGTCATTGTATTACTGCTCTCAAAGAAACGCGTGCGACCAAAGATCTATTTGACTTCTAATATAACCAACTGGGGAATAATCAACAAATTTAATTCAAGCTTTGTTGAATAAAAAGGTTGGAAATGAGTCATAAGTTTGGCTCATACTAAGCCATAGTTGGAATTTGTATCGGCAGAAAAGCCAAAAACTGAAAGAATAGTTTAATTTAAGCTTTGTTAAGTGTTTGCTGAAATCGCAGATCAAACCTCACACCAGTTAAACAGATTAAAGGAATAGCCGCTTGGTTCACAAAATAACGAAACTAATTCTTTCACTGTTTTCTGTCGCATTGCTAGGCTTGTTATTTTTTCCACTGTGGGTCGGATTATTAGTAAGTGCTTATTTACCGCCAAATGTGGTGCTGGTCGATTTGAATAGCCGATATCCGAGTTTTACGCAGCTGACTATCAAGCAAATATCGATACTCATTGATGGAACCACCAGCGTCCGTTTAGAAGGCTTGCGACTTAAGTATGACCAAAGCGACGTGCTAGCAGAGAAAGTAGCAATCCAATCGATTTCTGTCGAAAATGAAAAAGCGAATCAAGCGTTTTCAATTGACCTAGAAAGTCTCAAATCAGCTAGACTAGCCTTATCCCAGTTGCCGCTCGATAAATTTGCAATGCTCAATTCCGTGCAAAAAATCAGCATTAATCAATTGAATATCGAATTATTCGATTCTCCAATTAACCTTACCAAAACAACATTATCCCGTCTTAGTTCTCAATCGTTTGAAATATTGACAAGTTATTCTGACGTAAACCAGACAATGCAATTCAAGGCGGTGCTAGACGTTAATAGTGAGCACTTAAAATTCAACCTAAATGCCAATCAGCAGATACTGGCTGAAATCTCTTATTCTAAACAATCTTCAATAAACCCACGGGATCTCCCGTTCACTTTAAACGTCGCGATAAATGGAGAAAATCTCGACCAATTAATGCCAAGTTTGACTTCGAAGATGAAGGTGAAACCGATTGGATTAACCCGTTTAGAGTGGCTTCAAAATGAACAAGGAAAGATCGATATCAGTTTGAAAGGTGATGTCTCCATCAATGGCGAAGCGGTCAATCGATGGCTCTCAGCCAGTGAAATGCCAACGAATAACAAATCGGCTATCCGTCCAGTAAATACGGAGCCTACAGGACTAATGTTCGAGTCGGATACTGTTTTATCGGTAAAGCTAGAGCTGTCCGGCCAGAATATTTTCAATAACGACAATGCAGCAGTTAAAGTTGCTTTTAATGGTTCCGGAACTACGCCTACATCGTTAAAAAAGGGTGATGGTGATATTGCGAGCCGAGTGGTGATGGACGATATAACAATAAAGGCCCATTCAAGCATTAGTTTGTCTGATGGTAATCCAACTCAACTAGTTCGACTGCATGGCAATGAGATCTTCATCGCTTCAAAGGCTATGACAGCAACAATAACCAATGACTTGGCGGGCGACGTTTCTGAGATTGCCGGCAAAGATTTTAGTTTAAAAGTGAATATCGGAAGTGTTGAAGCGAGCATTACAGACTTTCAGTCGACGAAATGGCAGTTGGGAGGTCATTTGGTAGTCGGTGAAATTAATACTCGATTGGACAATCAATCGATAGAAAGTACGGCAGGCTCTGACACTAAGCAAAGGCTTATCGCAGAATTACCGGCGGGCTTGGCAAGTCAATTTACAATAATTCGCGATCGGTATTGGTTAAGCGAAGGTAATTTGGCCGTTCCAGAGCTAAAGTTAGATTCTAAAAATACCACCTTGAGCGGGAAGTTATCGGGCGAGTGGCAAGCTTTCAACTTTAATTTATCAGAAGGCATTGCAAAATTTAATTTGGCATTTGATAGCAGTCAAATTATGGCTGTACCCGTTAGCGAAGCCCAAGCTCAGTTGGATTTAAAATTATCAGAAGACATAATTCAAGGACAATTAAGTGCCTCAATTGAACAAGTACCGCTAGTGACCTCGACTTTCGAATTTGATAAGAACAATCAAAACCTGACGGCAGGGATAAAACAGAGCAAAATTGAATCTACTCTGGTTAATCAATTTTTATCAACTTTCGGTCAAAAAAATAAGATGGCTTTGCAAATAATTGAAGGCGACATTGTCCATTCAGGAGCAGCGCTTTATTCAAAGGATTGGTCGGCCACCAATCAGTTAAATATTCAAAATATGCTGTTCAGCTTCGGGGAAAATGAAATTTCCGGGCTCAATATTAGTGAAAAACTCATATCGATTAGCCCTTTGCAATTCAGCGCCCATTTGTCAGCGGAGCAAATTAAATTTTCCAGTGAACTGGCAATCAATCAACTTTCCGCAAATGTCTACGGTCATCAACTTAGCGATTTATCGGATGTAGTAGACCTGACTGAGGTAAAGGCAGAGTTATTAGAAGGTCAACTAAGCGCTAAGTTAATTCGATTTTCAGCAGGAGAAATGGTACTTTCCGAGGTCCAAATCGCCCAGTTATCCTTGACTGAGCTAATCTTTTTTATGAATGTTTCAGGTCTATACGCTGACGGAAAACTTGACCTGACATTGCCTGTTGGTATGAATAATGAGGAGTATTTCATCACTAATGGACGGTTCAAAGCCACAGAAAAAGGTTTAATAAAGTATACCCGTGGAGCCGAAGAGTCGCTAGAGAGTGAAAATATTGCCTTACAGGCGTTGAGAAATTTTCACTATGAATCTCTTGATGGTACTCTGGATTATAATCAAAACGGCGAATACCGCATTAAATTGCACTTGTTGGGCGCAAATCCCGATCTTTACGACGGGTACCCTATCGAATTTGATTTGAATCTCAATGGTGAGTTATCGGGAGTCTTTAAGTCACTCTTTCTCACCGGTAATTTTGAAGAAGCGGTCATGCAGCAAGTGCAAACAGAGCAACAATAAATAAGTTCAGGGAAATAAAAACTAATATTCATTTTTAATTCAGTTAATATCGACTAATATCATTCGATATAGAATCTTCTAAACGAGGAAAAAACAATGAAAAAACGATTTTTATTGATGAGTAGTTTCATGGTGCTCGGTGGGTGCAATCCAACTGTGAGAATAGAAACGCCGTCTGAACCGATCCGAATCGAAGCCAACATAACCATCAAACACGAAATTAAAATTGTGGTCGAAAAAGAAGTCGAAGAGATCTTTTCCGATGAAGAAGGGCTATTTTAGCAATCAGGTAAATTCGCTAAGAGTTTTTACTTATTAATATTAGTTTGGAGATAAATAATGAAAAAGTTTAGTCAATTATTGGTCATCGTTAGCTTTGTGTTTTCTGGGTTTATAATGGCGGCGAGTCTTTCACCAGCAAAATCTGCTGGGCTTATTGGCGAGCAATCGAATGGTTATTTGGGGTTGGTAAAAAGTGCATCATCTGAAATAAAAATGCTGGTAAAAGAGGTGAATAATAAGCGAAAAGCTCGTTACAAGAAAATCGCTGTCAGTAAAAAAATATCATTGGGTGATGTTGAAAAAATTGCAGGAAGAAAAGCCATCGAAAAGACCAAATCAGGTAATTATATTAAACGGGCTGGTCAGGGTTGGTCTAAGAAAAAATAGCAAAATTCTACCGGTATTGGATTTCTAGAAAACAAGTTCTATTTTTTAAATCATCAAAAAATAGCGCCAATTCCGCTCTATTCTCTCGCCATTCAATATGCGGGTGTCTAAAGTCTAAATAGGCCAACGCGCAAAACAGACAAATATGAATGATGGTTAATTTGTCTGGCAGCGTGGTTAGTCGTTTTTCGACCTCCAGTAACGTCCTTTCAATGGCCAAAGAATGTCGCTGCCACCAAAATGATGATTTAATGCCTTCTTTGTCGCGAAGCGCTTCGATTCGAAGTAAAACACTGCTATCGATTAATCCCGAGCAAATCGAATAGAAAGTTTTTAATCGCCAGTCAGCATAGATCGCTTCAAATAATAGTCCGCCGCTGATATTGGCGTCCAAATAATCGCAGATTACTTCGCTATCCAAAATTGATTCACCGTTGGCGATTAGGCACGGCACTTTACCGAGAGGGTTTGCAGCTAAAAAATCAGACTCGTTATCAAACGGCTGGCACTCACACAGTTCGATTTGCGAGCAAGCATTGAGTTCGCTAATAACGGCTCTAACGCAGGCGGCGTAAGGGGAAGAGTGAGTATAAAAGAGTTTCATTTTGGTGGGGTCTTTTTGATTAACATTGCAGATAGAAGCAATTAGTTTTTTATTACCGTTATGATAAGCGCTATCCAACCAAAAATAAGAAATAGGCCGCCGAGTGGGGTAATTGGACCCAGCCATTTTTGACCAGTTAACGCTAAGGCATATAGTGAACCTGAGAAAAACAGACAGCCAATTATAAAGCTATAGGCCGACAGAGAAAGCCAAAAAACCTGTGCTTGTAGTATTTGTTGTAATTGAAAGGCGTAAAGACCGCAAAGGATAAGCGCAATACCATGAGTCATTTGATAATGGGCTGCCGTTTGAAAGATGCCAATCGCATATTCGTCCAGCCGACTCTTTAATCCATGGGCTGCAAACGCTCCCAGCATAACCGAAGTAAGTGATAACAGCGCGCCACTTAATATCATCCATTTGTGCATAAAATTTCGTCCTAATTCAATCAAAAACAACCGAATTTTTTCGGTTTCGATTTTTGTCTTGCAGCTTCAGTAATCAGTTGCGGTTGGTTAACGATTCGATTATACCAGTGGTCGAAACGCCGTCGACAAACTGAAGTATTTCAACTTGGCCACCATTTGCTAATACCTCTTTGGCGCCTGCGATTTCCTCGACAGTGTAATCGCCGCCTTTCACCAAAACATCGGGTAGAACTTCGGCAATCAGTTGTTTTGGAGTCTGATGTTCAAATTCGACCACCCAGTCTACAGAACCGAGTGCAGCCAATACTGCCATTCGACGATCGCAGGGATTAACTGGGCGTCCTTCTCCCTTTAAAGTTCGAACTGACTGGTCGCTATTAACCGCCACCACTAATCGATTACCGAGCGCCTTAGCTTGCTGCAAATAAGCCACGTGGCCGGCGTGCAATATATCGAAACAACCGTTGGTCATGACTATTTTTTCGCCATGCGCTTTGGCTTCTTCTATCACCATGGCTAATTGCTGTTGCGATAAGGTACCAGAACCTGCTTCGCCACTGGTACGAAGTTTTCGCCTTAATTCATGAGCGCTAACGGTTGCGGTGCCCAGTTTGACCACTACAATACCAGCTGCGGTATTTGCTAGCGCAACAGCTTCTTCCAGTGGGCTACCGGCAGCCATGGCGCTAGCTAAAGTTCCGATTACGGTATCGCCAGCACCTGTGACGTCAAACACTTCCTGCGCAAGAGCCGGTAAATGCAATTCAGGTTGGTTAGGTCTAAGCAATGTCATGCCATTTTCACCGCGGGTTACTAGCAAGGCTCGCCATTGATGTTGTTCTAATAAGGTAATGCCTTTTTCGACCAACTGTTGTTCGGTTTCACAATGTCCTACCACGGCTTCAAATTCGTCAAGATTGGGAGTCACTAAAGTTGCGCCGCGATAGCGCTCAAAATCATGTCCCTTTGGATCAACTAATACCGGCACTTGTTGCTGATTGGCAATTTTAATCAAAGATTGAATATCATCTAACGTGCCTTTGGCATAATCGGATAAAATAATAGCGCCACAATCCGTCATGTGGTTTCTCATTCGGGCCGCTAATCCTTCGGTCCCTCGGCCTTTAAAGTGCTCCTCAAAATCTAAACGAATAAGCTGCTGTTGACGGCTGATGACTCTTAATTTGGTAATGGTGGGTACGTTGTTGAGTTGTTCAAAATCACATTCGACCTTGGCCGCCGATAAGCGTGTTTTTAGACTTTCGGCTGCTTCGTCGGTTCCGGTTATACCAATAAGCGCGACAGAACTGCCTAAACTGGCAATATTTAAGGCTACATTACCAGCCCCGCCGGGGCGTTCCTCGATTTTACCAACATTGACAACTTGCACCGGCGCTTCAGGTGAAATTCGAGAACTGCCGCCATGCCAGTAGCGATCGAGCATTAAATCGCCAATGACAAGGACCTTGGCATTGGCAAAATCTGGAAGAGTTTGTGTCATAGGAAGTTGTGGCTCTCAAGGGTTGAATAGTATTTATCGATTAAAATACAGGGTACAGCAAAGCTAGAATTGATTGCGATATTAGCACATATTCGGATCAGGGGCTCATCAGTCAACGCGGCCTGAAACGCTTTGCAACCCATTCATCTAGTCTGCTTCGACGACCTTAAAGTTCTGCACCAAATATTGGTTAATATCGGCCGATTCATATAACCACTCTATTTTTCCGTCTTTTTCAATCCGTAGGCAGGGAACCACCGTGCTGCCTCCACCTTTTTGTAATTCGTTTCGGTGTTTGCTGACCTGATGGATATTTCGTAATTCCATGTCTATACTTAATTTCTTCATCATAATTTGTACTTGAAAGCAGAAAGGACAGCTACTGTAGTAGTAAAGAGCATGGTTTTCGATCAAGCGAAGCGACTTTTCTTCTTTCTTTTCAAACAACGAAAATATTTTTGAGAGCATAAACTGATTCCAAATAAAAAGTAATTAATGGCACCGATAGCGACAGTATCGCATTCATTGATAATGGGTATAGCGAGCGAGAAAAGTCGACATTATACCCAAGCTTACTAAAGGCTGCATCCTTTAGACCGTTAGGATGAATGACTTCGTTTTCTAGGAGTTGGGATGGATATAACCAATTGATATTTGAATTAACAGCCAGTTTTATGGATGATGGAATCATGATTATTTTTCAAACCAATACTCTTCGAGTTAAGAGCCGTATTGAACACCACCATCATCACTTTTGCTGACGGTGTCTTTGTATGTTTGATCGATAAAATTATCAACCAATCTAAAAGCCCCGTCCAAAAAACGGGGCTTTTTTTATGTCTAGGGATGGACGGTCAGGATTTTGTTCCAGACAAATCCTAAGTACCTACATCCGTGTAGGCAAAGCCACAAAGAGACAGGATGTCGGTGTGGCCATGTCCAGAGATGGACGGTATGCGGCATTTTATATGAAAGCAGGAGCAAATCTCTTGTTTGTTAATATTACCCAAAATTGCTCAGTACAAGTTCAGAGCAATTCAATTTATTTAGCTTAAACCAAAGAGAATATTATGAGTTTAAAACTAGTTTTACCCAAAGGACGGATCAATACTAAAGTACTCGCTTTGTTATCTGATTGTGGCATCGAACTGATTGGCAGTGAGCGAAACTATCGTCCCAAAGCAGAAGGTTTCGATTTAGAAGTAAAACTATTAAAGAGTCAAAATATTCCCTCCTTGGTTGCCATGGGACAGCACGATATCGGATTTGCTGGCTTAGATTGGATAGCAGAACAAAGTGCCGATGTGGAAATACTCAAGGATTTAAAATTTGATCCAGTGCAAATAGTTGCTTGTATTCCAGAAGATAGAGATTGGCAATCGATGCAGAAAAAACCGCTCATTGTTGCCTCGGAATATACCAACATCAGCAAAAAATACCTCGACCAACTGGGTGTCGATTATCAATTACTTCGCTCCTACGGTGCAACCGAAGTCTTCCCTCCAGAAGACGCTGATATGGTGATTGATAATACTTCTACCGGTACTACAATAGTTGCTAATCGCCTTAAAATAGTGGATGTGGTCACCACTAGTACCACTCAATTCATCGCCAATAAAAAAGTGATGGACGATCCCGGAAAACGAGGAGATATCGAAGTGTTATTAACCTTAATGCAAGCGGTCATGAATGGCCGTGAACGGGTGCTTCTGGAAATGAATTGCGGCAATGAGCAAATTGAACAAATTGTCGAGCTATTGCCGGCAATGAGATATCCGACAGTTTCTCCGCTTTATCAAGATCGCGGATTCGCCGTTAAAGCGGCGGTTTTAAAAAGCCAAATTAGAGAATTAATTCCCAATTTGATTGCTGCCGGAGCCAGCGATATTTTAGAAACCCCCATCCGAAAAGCACTCTGATTGGTATCAGAGACTATGAATGAGTTAACCACAACAGACGAATTCCTAAAATTGGATTTCAATGAACGAAGCGATAAAGAAAGCCTGGTTGCAATGGAGTTTCAATTGGGTAATTCGCTTTGGCGTTACCCTGAAAGACAAGTTTTAGAAAGTAAAATTGCAGAGAAAAATGGTTTAAGTGCGGAACAAGTTTTATGTACCAATGGCGGCGATGAGGCCATTTATATTCTTATGCGAATGCTCAGTGAATCTGGTCGAATGATTTTACCGCTGCCTGCCTTTTCACAGTATAACTGGGGAATCCAAAGTTGGTCACTTAGCGCTACTACCATAGCGGCTAATGATGATCTTTCTATTGACATTGTTGGCACCTTAAAAGCAATCAAAAATCATGCTGGAGCAACGGTAATTATTACCCGCCCCAATAATCCGACTGGCGAGTTTATTTTAGAACAGGACTTAAGAAAAATTATTGAAGCTGCCGCATCTGTCGATAGCTGGGTCTTTTTGGATGAAGCTTATATCGAGTTTAGTGAAGTGCAGCCAATATCCGGCCGGCTATTAGAGCAATACCCAAACCTAGTGATTTTGCGAACGCTGTCAAAAGCTTACGGTTTGGCGGGCATTCGATTGGGCTATCTATTGGGATCAAATGCTCTAATTGAACGATTTCGAATTCGTTGTATGCCGTTTAATATTTCTAGACCTTCTCTATTAATTGCAGAAAAAGCCATTCTCAACAATAACCAACAAGAAGTGGATAACTACTGTAGAAAAATAATTGAAAATCGAAATCAATTGAGCGATTGGCTAGTTTCGATCGGCGTTAAATTATTGCCTAGCCAAGCCAATTTCCTGTTATTGCAACTCGATGATGATTTAGTAAAAGCGGTTCGTTCGTTTTTGGAAAAGAATAAAATATTAGTCAAAATATTTGAGGAAAGTGAGCTCAGGCATTGTTTACGAATCGGAATTCCTTACGATATGTCACACCTATTGGCGGTCGTTCAACAAGCGTTGCAGCCAAAACTTATCTGCATGGATATGGATGGCGTTTTAATCGACACCAGTGGCAGCTACGATCAAGCCGTGATGCAAACGGTGCTTGAAATATCTAATCAAGAAGTTAGCTTGGCGCAAATTGAAACACTGCGTAGAGAAGGTGGCTATAATAACGATTGGGTATTGAGTCAAAAGCTATTAGAGAATATCGGTATTGAAGTTGACTTGGATAAAGTGACCGAGGTTTTTCAAGCTATTTATCTTGGCGAAAATAACGATGGACTAGTCAGCAATGAAACCGTGTTTGTTGAGAAATCTCTAATAGATAAAATCGAAAAATCAATCCAACAAAAATTTGCTATTGTCACTGGACGACCAAGAATTGAAGCGCAAGCGGGGCGAAAACTAGTCGAATTAGAATCACTAGATTTGGTCAGCCTAGACGATGTAGCAAATGCTAAACCGTCTCCAGAAGGGATTGGTAAGTTGCAACAACAGTATTCGAAATCCAGTTGGATGTGCGGCGATAACCCAGATGATATGCAAGCAGCAGTGGCGTCTAACTCAATGGCGATCGGTATTGGTTTAAAAAACTCAGAGGCGCTTTATCAGGCGGGTGCGGATATAGTGATCAACAGTATAAATGATATAAAGGATTGGATAGCATGATTCAAGTTAACCGTAAAACAAAAGAAACAGATATTAAATTGAGTCTCAATATTAAAGGCTCACAGAAAATTTCGATTAATACCGGTATTGGATTTTTAGATCATATGCTTGAACAATTGGCCTCTCACGCACGATGGGATTTGTCGATTGAGGTCAGCGGTGACCTTGAAATTGATGACCATCACAGTGTCGAAGATATTGCCATTTGTCTTGGTGATGCGCTCCAGCAGAGCTGGCGAAAACTTGATTCGATGACTCGCTATGGACAACGTTTATTGCCGATGGACGAAGCCTTAATTCTTTGCGCGGTCGATCTTTCTGGACGAGGCATTTATGTCGGCGAATTGGACTTTACTCGCGAAAAATTAGGTGAGCTGAGCACCGAAATGTTCGAACACTTTTTTAACACCTTTGCCACTAGTGCCGCGATGACGTTGCACATCAAACCGCAGTACTTTCGTAATAATCATCACTTAGCAGAAGGCAGTTTCAAGGCCGTTGCCTACGCACTTAGAGAAGCGCTAGCACCAATGGTCGGCGAAAATACCACCAAAGGTGTTTTATGAGTTTCTACCTACGCAATTGGGAAAAGGATTTCTTCAGTATTGATGATCAATTGTTATTGCTGCATTGCATCCACCCGATATGAGAAATATTCTAATCATCGATACAAAAGCTGGAAACTTGTTTAGTTTAAAAGCGGCTATCGAACGCCTAGGATATTCCGCGACTATTTTGCAGCAGCCGAACGATCAAAAATATGATGGCGTGGTGATCCCAGGCCAAGGTCGGTTCGGCACGGTGATGAAAAATGTCTTAAAGAATCAATGGCAAACTTATCTAGAGAACTCATTTAAAAATTCTGTGCCGATGTTAGGCATTTGTGTGGGCATGCAAATATTTTTTGAAAGTAGCGCTGAAGATCCGGGAGTTGAAGGATTCGCTTGGTTTAATGGGCGCGCCGAAGCGCTCGACTTCCCAAAAAAGCCGATGGTTGGCTGGGCCAAATTAGCCAGCAAAATAGACTTGTGGCATGAAAGTATTGTCTATTTCGTAAATAGTTACGCAATTAAGCAAAGTGACCACAATATTGCCGAAACAAGCTACGGTGAAACCTTCTGCGCGGCAATTAGAAAAGGTAGTTTTACCGGCGTACAGTTTCATCCAGAAAAATCGGGAACCATCGGCAGTCAGTTAATTGAGGCAGCATTAAAGATGGAGCGAAGCAATGACTGACCGGACTAGCTCAAACAGTTTGATGCCGAGAATTATCGTTTGTTTAGATGTCGATAAAGGGCGAGTTGTTAAAGGCACTAATTTCAAACAGCTAAGAGATATGGGCGATCCAGTTGAGTTGGCGCTAGCGTACGAGCAACAAGGCGCCGACGAATTGGTCTTTTTGGATATTTCGGCCAGCAATGAAAACCGACCAACCGCACTTAAATTGGTCACTGATATTGCCACTCATTTATCGATCCCCTTTACCGTTGGTGGCGGTCTAAAAAAGCTCGATGATGTAAAAGCATTTCTTGATGCCGGCGCAGATAAAGTTGCGTTAAATACTACCGCAGTATTGCAGCCCGATATTATTAACCAAACGGCTACCGCCTACGGTAGCCAATGTGTTGTTGTCGCTATTGACGTCAATCAATCTAATGACCAGTTGAAGTTTTATATCAATGGAGGAAGGAAGTTGGTTGATCGCAACTTTAATCAATGGACCAAAGAAGTTGCCGAACGTGGTGCCGGTGAAATTTTGTTAACCGCTATGCATAAGGACGGTACTGGTAGCGGGTTTGATACAGAATTAACCAGTCGTATTAGCCGACAAGTGCCGGTTCAAGTGATCGCATCTGGCGGGGCGAGTAATGAACAGCATTTTTTAGAGGCATTTAGGCAAGGAGCGGATGCTTGTTTAGCCGCAGGCATGTTTCATTCGGGCGACTATACCGTTGGCCAAGTGAAACGTTATTTATTAGACAATGGTTTACAAGTTCGTTTGTGAGTCAGTTCCAAGTGACCAAATGACCAAATGACCAAATGACCAAGTTAAAAGCAAAAAAATAAACTACGGGAAATAATATGTTAATACCATCAATCGACCTAATGGACGGCAAAGCGGTTCAACTGGTACAAGGCAAAGAAAAAGTGTTAGAGCGAGAGGACGTTTTTGCGTTACTTGAAGAATTTTCTTTGTTCGGCGAAGTAGCTATTATCGACCTTGATGCCGCCTTGGGAAAAGGTGATAACAAAGATTTAATTAAATCTTTGTTAAAAGTTCGAGCGTGCCGAGTCGGTGGCGGAATTAGAGATCTAGACACAGCCAAAGACTACATAAAGGCGGGAGCCAGTAAAATAATCATCGGTACTAATTGTCGGCAAGATTGGGTAAAAAAACTCTCGAAAGAAAGTCTTATTTTTGCCATCGATGCTAAAGGCGATTATTGGTCTACCCAAGGTTGGCAAAATACCGAAGGTGAAAAAGTTTTGGATTTAATTCCAGAGTTGGCCAAAAACTGCAGCGAGTTTTTATATACTCAAGTCGACAAAGAAGGCATGTTAGACGGCATCGATAAACAACGCAATCAACAAGTGATCGAAAGCTCGCCAATTCCGGTGACGATTGCTGGCGGTATTACAACCCTTGACGATATTGATTGGTTCACCAAACTGGGCGCCAATGGTCAAATTGGTATGTCCATTTATACCGGTAAACTATCACTACTCGATTGTTTTTTAACTCAGGTCGACTTCGAAAAACTGCCACTTATTCCAACCGTTGTTCAAGATGCCGATACCGATAAGGTCTTGATGTTAGCTTATTCCAATAAAGAATCATTAACTCAAGCTTTAACCGATAAAAAAGGCACTTATTGGAGTCGTAGCCGAAATGAAATTTGGCAAAAAGGATTAACCAGTGGCAATACTCAGCAATTAATTCAGGCCGATGTTGACTGTGATGGTGACACTATTTTATTTCGAGTCAAGCAACTAGGTGATGCGTGTCACTTCGATCGCTACAGCTGTTTTGCGTCCCAAAAACGGCCTTTCGATTTAAATCGCTTAACCGAGCTTTTATCGCGGCGAAAAGAGTTATTGCCTGAAGGATCTTTTTCCACCCAATTATTTAAATCGGCGGAATTTAGAGCTGAAAAAATTCTAGAAGAAGCGGATGAGCTAATCGAAGCGCAAAATTTTGAGGACGTTCGCTGGGAAGCGGCAGATTTAATCTTTTTTGCACTAGTTGACGCGCTCGCCAAAGGCGTCGATATTGGTAATATCACTACCGAGCTTAGGAGCCGATTTAATGATAACTAAGCTGATTGATTGGCAACGCCCTAAGCTTGCAGTCGATCGCTCAATTGAGCAAAAAGTCGCAGCAATATTATTAGAAATCGCGAAAAAGGGCGATTTGGCAATCGATGCTTATGCTATTCAGTTTGACCAACAAGATCCAAAAATAATTGCGCTTAAACCTTTCGATCAATACCAACTTGAATCGGCTCTTGCAAACGCAATTCGTTTATCGGCAGAGCGTATTGAGAAGTTTGCCTTGTTCCAAAAAGAAAATGGGGCGACAAGCGGCATATTTACAGACGAAAGCGGTGAATATGGTCAAGACGTTTCTGCACTACAAAGGATCGGCGCCTATATTCCCGGCGGACGTTTTCCGTTAATCTCAACTGCTTTAATGACTTTAATTCCCGCAAAGGTCGCTGGCTGCCCGGTTCGGATCGCTTGCTCTCCTTCGGATCATCCTGCCATTCAAGCGGCTGCATCACTTGCAGGAGCAACTAAATTCGTACAAATTGGCGGGGTACAAGCGATTGCTATGTTAGCCAATGGTTACGCGGGCGAAGCGCCAGTGGACTTAGTTGTTGGACCCGGTAATGCGTGGGTGAATGAAGCTAAAAAACAAATTCAAAGCAGCATTAAAATTGATGGTCTTGCGGGGCCCAGTGAACTGGTTGCACTTTGTGATGGTCATCAGCCTATCGAATGGCTGGCGATGGACGCATTGGCCCAAGCAGAACACGATCCCTTGGCTTGTTCGATCATCGCCAGTGACGATGAGGCTTGGCTCATTCAAATGGCGAAATTTCTTTCGCAAAAAAGTGAAACCAAAAAGCTAATAGAAAATCAACAAATCGAATTAATTTTGGCTGATTCGACATCTCAGCTGATCGACTTTTCTAATCAATACGCTGCTGAGCATTTAATGTTATGTCATGAAAAAATTAAACAATCGGATCTGCTACACTACGGTTCATTATTTGTCGGTGCCAATAGCGCTGTCGCATTAGGGGATTATATTTCAGGTCCCAATCATACTTTGCCGACGCTGGGGTACGCCAAACAAAATGGTGGACTCAACGTTGCCAGTTTCCAAAAAATTACCACGACGCAAAAAATTACCGAGCAAGGTCGAAATAAGCTTTCACAATCTGCGATGCCAATCGCTCAGGCTGAAGGACTGGATTTTCACTATCAAAGTTTGAAAGTAAGAGTGGCTGACAAAAATTAACCGCGCCGGATAGCAGTTCATGCTAAGAGTTGAGGTTAACCTTCGAATTGCAGTTTTAGCTCGCGTTTAACCAGCCATAAACTCACTATCGATTGAAAAACCACGGTAACTATCGACAAATACCATACGTGTTCAATTTCAAAATCTGGCTGTTTAGATAACCAGATAGCCGGGATTACAAATAGCACGAGCCGAGTTGTCATACTATAAAAAGCTGGCCAAGTATTGCCAAGGCCCTGCAGCATTCCTGAGCAAGTGAAAATGATCCCAGACGGAATATAGTTAAATGCGATCAACTGTAAAAATCCTACACCAACTATTAGAACTTCTGGGTCGTCGCTAAATCCTCGTAGGAATAGCTCCGCATTCCAGATGCTTAATAGGGTTAACAAACCCATTAAAACACAAATCATAATTATTGCTGATTTAAAAGAATCTGAAACTCGCTGTTTTAGTTTGGCTCCAAAATTTTGCCCAACAACCGCCGGTAGAGCAAAAGCCAGCGCTAATGCCGGTACAAAAATCGCTTGCATCATTTTAGAGCCCATGCCAAATCCAGCTTGCGCCGAAGCGCCAAAATCTTGAATAACCCAATAGATAACTGCCATATAGAAAAACATTAATACAAATTCACCACCAGCTGGAAAACCGATGGCTAGAATTTTTTTCCATAGCCGAAAATCGGGCTTAATCTGTTCAGGCTTCACTCCAACGTATCGTTCTAATTTATGAAAGTAATACCACATAAGGATTACCGCAACTAGAATAGCAATGGAACTGGCGAGGCCTGCGCCAGCGACGCCCATGGGATAACCGGTTAACCAGCCGGTGATTAATATGGGAGAAAGTACAATATTAATCAAAATACTGATCATTTGCACAACCATGGTGGGTTTAACGATGCCGGTTCCTCGAAGCGCCGATCCCATTGCGACTAAGGCAAATTGCAATGCTAAATTGGGGATAAACCAATAGAGATAAGTTTTTCCTTCAAGAATTGTTTGAGGGTCGGATGAAATTTCCATTAGGTAATCCTCTGCCAACCAATAACCGGCGACAAAGGTTAACAGACCAAGTAACGCAGCCAACCCAATCGCTTGATTAAAAATAAGATTAGAGTTTGCTCTATCTTTTCGACCCACCGATTGTGAAATTAATGCGACCGTGCCAACTCCGAGTATTTGGGTTAAACCAATCACAAAAAAGGCTAAATTTCCGGCAGCATTAACGCCAGCCAGCGCCGCTTTGCCTAATTGGCCAACAAAATAAAGATCGACTAAATAATAGATTGTTTGCACAATCATGCCGATGGCAATCGGAAATGCCATGGCGACTAAATGTTTTGGGATTGAACCTTCAGTTAGGTCTTTCATGTGTTTAGATTGCAGCTTATCAATGGGCGGATGTTAGCAGGTTCGAACTTATTAACAACCGTTTAGTCGTTGGAGTGGCTATTCTTATCGATCAAAATGAGGAGCCTGGTTTTTGTAAGAATTGGATTTCTTTATTTGTCGATTGCCGTCCCAATAATTCATTGCGGTGTGGATAGCGACCAAACCTTTCGATAATTTCTTTGTGTCTAATTTCAAAACGTAAATTATCTTCCAGTCCTTTAGCGGAAAATAATTCAACCGCATGCTCATGAATAATCAAAGATTCGGAGTGCATATAGGGCATGTACAAAAACGCTCTTTCAGTAAGGGAAAGCTCAAGATCGAGCTTTTGCGCGACAGTTTCTTGTGCAAGACAAAGCGCTAGTTGGTCTGAATTAAATGCGTCGCTAGAATCTCTAAATAAATTTCTTGAGAACTGATCGAGCAAAATAATTTCTGCTAGTCGACCTTTTGCATTAATACGCCAATTAAATAGCTCACTTCTAGTGGCTGATTCAAAAAGTGCCATAAATCGGCTTCGAATCAAATTATCAAAGTCGGCATCTTTTTTAAACCAGAGTTTTCGGTCGATTTCGCGAAACCAAAAATCTAATACCTGTTGATAGCTCATGTGATGTCCTCGATTGTTTCGTTGTACGTTTTGCCTATTTTTTTATCTTTATCCAAATACAATAAAAGTGGCGGTAGTAATAAAAAGTCCACCACCAGAGCAAAAATAAGTGTGATAGCCATTAGCATTCCGATGGTTGCCGATGTATTCATATGTGAAACCGCAAGTACCAAGAACCCGCTAGCGAGCACCACCGAGGTTGTAACGAGCGCGGTACCGACTCTAGAAAAAGATTCCTTGACCGAATCAATTGCATCTTTTCCTGATTTTCTTGCACGTATATATTTGTGTAAAAAATGAACGGTATCGTCCACTACAATTCCCAAGGTCGAGCAGGCCACAATCGATAGTGAGATATCAACATAACCGAATGTTAAACCCCAAAAACCATAGGCCATGGCAGCGGGAATGATATTAGGGATTAAACTAATCAAACCATACTTAAATGATTTTAGTACCAGCATTAGCACGATGGAAATACCGATTAGCGCAAATAGCGTCCCTTTTAATAAGCTAGTGATATTACGCTGAGCGATATGCGCAAATACCACTCCAAGGCCGGTTGCTTGCGATGCTTCAATTGCAGGGGCATTTTTTTGTAACCATGCCTGCGCTTTCCTATCCATTGCGAGTAATTCATCAGAACCGGCATCGCTCATCGACACTGAAAAACGAGAGGCGGTTTTATGAATGGTGATTAAATTGTTTAAACCCATACCTTCGGGCAAACCGAATTCATAGAAAAGTAGGTATTGAGCAGCCAACTCGCTCGATTGTGGCACCCGATACCAATTCGCATCATCATTGTGCATCACTTGGTTTAAATCTTTCAGTAAACGGCTAAGGGATTTCACGTTAATAATTTTTTCTTGGTTTAAATACCATTGCTCGAATTGATCCATTTGCGACAAATAATTGGGGTCGAAAATACCCTGTTCGGTAGTAGAAGAGAATGAATATTCCAAAGTATTAACACCGGTAAGGTATCCGTCAATACGATTAACTAATTTCATCATTGGAAAACTATCATCAAAATACTTCGCCCAATTGTCACTGATTCGATTATTCGGAATAAACAAGGTCAAAGTTACGACCACAGCAGAAACAAATAGAAATAGTCGACCTTTATTTGCGATGACAAAGCCGGAAAAACCATCGAATATTTGTTGCTCCAATTTCCGATGTTTAGCCTTTATTGGCATCATTAGTAATAAACTAGGTAGGAAAAACAGACTAAATATCAGTGCGATAAATACGCCAAAAGCAACCATATTACCTAAGTCGCGATAAGGTGGCGAGGTGCTAAAATTTAGGCTTAAAAAGCCAATAATAGTGGTAATGCTAGTAACTAGAATTGGCATAAAGTTGAGTTTTAGACTCTTCGCGATGGCGGTTTTTTTATCATCGCCGATGCCCATTTGATGAAAACAGGTTATCAGTACATGCACGCTATCAGCCACCATAATGGATAAAAGGATACTGGGTGCAAAACCCGCTATCGGAGTTAACACTGGTGCAGTCCAGCCAAATAAACCAAAGGTGCAAATAAGGCAGGTGCTTATCAGCAAAAAAATTGCCAGTGTACCAAGCAAGCTTCTAAGGAAGAAAAATAGACCTAGAAAAATCAATAGATAACTAATAGGCATCAAGGTGGTCAAATCGTTTTCAACTGCCCGAGCGAGCGTTGCGTTAAACGCCGTGGAGCCGCCATTGTCTATTTGAAAGTTAGGGTAAAGTTTTCGATATTGATCTCGCAGTCGCTCGACTTCTTCGGTAATCGCGATTGATGCATTGGCCTTCGACTTGTCGAGCCGTAAATTAATCGCAATAACGGTTAATTTTCCATCAGCGGTCACAAGAGAGCGAACCAGTCTTTTTTCGCTTAACGCAATTTCACGAATTTCATTAATGCGTTGCTCAGATAGTGATTCAGTTTCGCCTACCAGATAATCAGTGATTATTTCATCATCTTTCGACTCGCTATACTGATAATTGGTTAGCGAAGATACGCGGTATGCGCTGCTGACCAACCAAGCCTTTTCGGTTAATGCAGTGATAAGCTCTAGTCCGTTGCGGGTAAATAAATCTCCCTGTTTAGCGGTAATCACTAAAGTTGCCGAGTCGGATTTTACATAGTTATCTTCAAAAGCTTCGAAGGCTAATAGTTGTGGATTGTCATGACTAAGGTAAACACGAAAATCGTTACTAATGGATAGGTTTTTTAGGCCGATGGCAAAGATAACAAGGATCAAAACGGTCGCGAACAGAATTTTCTTAGGGTGATTAACAATCCCATTGATGAAGTTTTCGACGGCGCCGAGTGGCTTGTTCATGATCAAAGAATCAGTTAGCAATGAATGGTTTAGATGATACACTAAATAGATAGAGTTGATGACTAATTGAAACGCGATGTTAATATTGGTTGCCATCTACATCAAGCGTCTCCACATTGTTAAAAAGCGAAAAATGACGTTATGCTACCAACCGATAATTTAGCATTCACTGAGAACTTTTATGCCCAATATCCTAGAAATTACTCAGCTCAGTAAACACTTTAGTGACATTATTGCTGTCGATGAGATCAGCTTTGTGGTTCCTCAAGGGATCTGTTTTGGTTTGCTTGGGCCCAACGGCGCTGGCAAAACCACGACAATTGAGATGATGGAGGGAATAATAAAACCCACCTCGGGCATTATTTCCTATGACGGACGCGGTATCGATAGTCGCTATCGACAAGAAGTTGGTATTCAATTCCAAGACACCGCTATCCAAGATTTCTTAACCGTTAAAGAAACTTTGCAAATGTTTTCCAAGTTCTATGATAAAACAGAACCGATCGCAAATTTGATTGAAACTTGTGCCCTTCAATCCATTTTAGACCGCGATACCCGAAAATTATCTGGCGGTCAGCGGCAACGATTATTATTAGCTTTGGCTATTTTAAACGATCCTAAAATCGTATTTTTAGATGAGCCAACTACCGGTCTTGACCCGCAGGCGCGGCGTAATTTTTGGCAATTGGTGAACCGAATTAAACAACAAAATAAAACAGTCATCTTAACCACCCATTATATGGACGAAGCCGAATCGTTATGTGACGAAATCGTCATCATGGACCAAGGAAAAATAATTGAGCAAGGTTCACCGCAATCTTTGCTGAGTAAACATTTTGAAGGTGTCATTATTAGCCTACCAAAATCCATTCAATCCGATTTAGAAAACTCGAATATCGAGTATCAAAACAATAATAATCGGCTCGATATTTTGACTACCGATGTCGAACACTCCGTTCGAGAACTATTGGAATGTCAATTATCGTTAGATGGAATGCAGGTCCGTTCGCCCGATCTGGAAGATCTTTTTATTAAGCTCACCGGCCATAAGCTAAGAGGTTAGACGACCATGTTAAATCGAATTTTTGCCATTTTAATGGCTAGAAATATTGAGTTTGTTCGCGATCGCAGTGCACTGGCCTGGAGTTTTATGCTGCCGATATTTTTACTGGTTGGTTTTTCGTTTATGTTTAGCGAAGATGGCAAACAACTTTACAAAGTGGGTTTGTTAGTCAGTGAAAGTAAAACAAATGAAAAAGACGATGCAAAACTATCAGATTTTCGAAATTTAAAGCATTTTTCTTGGGTGGAATATACTGACAAAGAGCAAGCGGTGTTAAAAGTCGATCAGCATAAAATTGATCTACTGGTCGATTTTGAAAATCAAAGTTATTGGATTAATAAGACTTCTGCCAACGGTTACATTGTGGAAAAATTATTATTAAACGCTCACCCTAATTTTACCGTTTCAGAAACCGATGGTAAAGCGGTGAGATATCTTGATTGGGTGATGCCGGGAATTTTAGGTATGAATATGATGTTCAGTTGCTTATTCGGGGTGGGATATGTGATTGTTCGCTACCGAAAAAATGGCGTGTTGAAGCGTTTTCAAGCGACCCCCTTAAGAGCATTCGAATTTTTATCGGCCCAAGTTATTTCTCGATTAATTATTGTTATGGCGGTGACTTCAACGCTATTTCTGGGCAGTCATTTTTTGTTGGGTTTTTATATTTTAGGTTCGCTGTTCGATTTGTTTATTATTGCACTGCTCGGCGCTGCCAGTATGATAGCTCTGAGTCTATTGATAGCCGCGCGATCTCATAGCGAAGAGTTAACTGGCGGTCTGTTGAACTTTTTCTCGTGGCCGATGATGTTTCTTTCCGGCGTTTGGTTTTCCTTAGAAGGCGCGCATCCAGTAGTGCAGCAAATGGCCGATTTTTTGCCGCTGACTCATATGTTGCAAGCGGCAAGAGAGGTAATGACCGACGGTGCCACACTGGCCGATGTGCAACAACATCTCTACGTATTAGCTGGAATGAGTGGTGTCTTCTTATTGCTCGGCAGTTGGATGTTTGACTGGGGAGCCGAACGTTAATTTCTACAAAATCCATTAGAATCCACAATAAAATTTATTGAATTTGGCTTTTTTACCGCTAAAAGGCCTTATTTTGTGGATTATTCACGAGATTTAATCCGCCGCAATATCTATAATCCGCCTCCCTTAGTAATGTAATTGAATTCTTTTTTATGATGTTCCAATTGAGATTGGCGCTAATAGCGCTAGCTGTTCTTGTTGTCACAGGCTGTAACCAAGCCGCGCAAAACAATCAAAATTCGACTATTAATGCTCCGTTGCCTCCTAAGCAAACGCTACCTAAGGCATGCAAGCAATCTGTACAAGTTCAAGATATCTGGAAACTGGAACCCATACTAATAAAAAACGGCAAAATTAAAGAAAACATGACTAAAGCCGAAAAAGAAACAGTGATTCGCGAATACATCAGAAAGAAAAATCAACATTATCAACTCTGCAGTAAAGGTAAATAATACAAATGAATCTATTAAAAAATAAAGTGGCCGGTGCACTTTTGTTGTCGTTAAGCGCGATGACATTTTCGCATTCAGCTATTGCGACTCAGCAATTTGGAAATAGTACGGCATCCGATCGTACACCCAAAGATCCCGGCGTTATTAACGAAGAACGGATCGTTTATTGGTTGAAAAAAAGAGGGGAGCTAAAACAAAATGCTTCCGAGAAAGAAATCAACAAAGCGTTGGCGGATTACACCAGTCGAGCGTTTACTAACGATTTTGATAACGAATTTTCTAAGTTGTCTCAAAACAATCTGATAAAGACGAAGAAAGCTGCACCTAAGACCGTTAAAGTTTTAACAATATTAATTGACTTCCCTGACTTACCGTATAACAACAACCGATTGACAAGTGCTGATACAGGAATGTTTTATAGTGACTACAACGTCGACCATTATCGTCAAACGATGTTTTCGACTAATGGATATACTGGTCCTTCGGGGCAGACTTTAATGTCAGCTTATCAGTATTTTCAAAGAGAATCCGGCAACGAGTTTTTTTTCACCGGTGAGGTGTTTGGCTGGGTGACTGCAGAGAATAATGCTGATTTTTATGGTGCCAATGACGCTGATAACGATGACAACGATCAAGATGCTGAAAGCCTTATTCAAGAAGCTATAACAAAGGCGGTTGCGGCCAACAATATTGACCTCAATGACTACGATCTTGAAGATCCATACGACATTGATCAGGACGGTGTATTTAATGAACCGGATGGCATTATCGACCATGTTAATATTTTCCATTCCTCTATCGGTGAAGAAGCTGGTGGTGGTGTACTGAACGACAATGCAATCTGGTCTCATCGATTTGCTATCGGACGAACCACTGGCGGGTACTTAATTCCGGGTACCACTAAACGCGCTTACAATTATACTATTCAACCCATTGACGCTGCGGCGGGTGTCATTGTGCATGAATTTGGCCATGACTTAGGTTTGTCGGATGAATATGATACGGCTGGTTCTCGAGTAGGCGCGCCTACTGGATTTTGGTCTGCGATGGCATCTGGTAGTTATGGGGGAATACCCGCAGGCACTAAGCCAACCGGATTTAGCAGTCTTGCAAGAGAAATACTGCAAACGGTGCACGGCGCAAATTGGATTAATCAAACAACAGTAGACTTGGACGATTTGCGTGCGGCTCCGCAAACAATCGATCTCGTAGAAGCAATAAATCATGCGAGCGGAATCAATCAAGTAAAAATAACCATTCCTGATCCTTTAATACCTTTTGGCGCACCTTTTGCGGGAACCTACCAGTATTATTCCAACGAAGGTGATAATTTGCAAAATGAGATGAGTTTTGAATTGGTTGTTCCTAATGCGAATTCTGTGATTTTGTCGATGAAAGCAAGGTGGGAAATCGAGCAAGATTACGACTACGTTCAGCTTAGCGTCGATGGCCAAGCAATTAAAGGAAATGTTACAGCGGATTCGAATCCTTTGGCGCATCTTTCCACCGTTACTAATTACATTACCGGTAATTCAATCGATTTAGCATCGGCACAAGGAGCTCTAGGCTGGATCGATTTGACCTACGACTTAGCGGCCTTCGTTGGCCAAACAGTTTCTATCAAGATTGCCTACATTACCGATGAGCACGCAGGTGGTTTTGGTTTTGCTGTTGATGATTTTGCTTTAGACGTTGATGGAGTCAATAGTGTCCTAGACGATGCTGAACAGGTTAACTCGACGGTCTTCAAAGGTTTTGAAAGAATTTCTGATACTCGTGTCGGCCAACCTCAAAATTATTTGGTGCAGCTGAGAAGTCACAACCAAGTGGACGAAGGCTTAGCGCAACCGTCTATCGGTTATGATCGCGGTGTGGTCATTTGGTTTGCTAATCAAAACTATAGCAACAATAAAGTGGTTGAGCACCCAGGATATGGTTTTGTTGGTGTGGTTGATGCCGATCAAAATCTAATCGGTACGAGTAATTCTTCGGTGCAAATGAGAGATGCTGCTTTTAGTTTATATAATCAAACTAATTTTAACGGCGATAATAATCTATCACCAAATTCAACTTTTAATGATACCGATGATTATTCTAGTCCAGACAAATTAGCCTCTGGGTTGGTTTTGCCTGTTCATGGTTTGTCAATTGAACTTCTAAGCCAGGCGGCTGATAGCTCGACAGCGACAATCCAATTGTCGATTAATGCAGTGGCAATTTCAGCTGGATTTAATTCTGCAATTAGCGAGCGAACTGTAGCGTTTACCAATACTTCGTCGGCTGCCAGTCAAAACCTAACTTATAGTTGGGACTTTGGCGATGGAAGTGCTGCTACAGGCTCTACGCCCTCATATACTTATACCGCAGATGGAACTTTCACAGTAACCTTGACAGTGACAGACGATACTCAAGCGTCTTCATCAATCAGTAAGACAGTCACTATTTCAACGGCTCCAAATGCAGGGTTTTCAATTGTGTTAGATGGTTCAACAGCCGCATTTACAGATTCATCAAATGGTGGGATCGGCGGCTTGACTTACGCTTGGGATTTTGGCGACGGTAATAGTTCGACCTCTCAATCGCCTTCGAATATCTATGCAGCCGATGGCACTTATAGTGTTGTATTGACTATCTCGGATAGCGAAAACCGAACCAACACACTGACTAAGAATGTGACTATTCAAACCGCACCGACGACGGGTGGTGGGAATACCGGTGGAGAGTCTAGCGGTGGCGGCGGACCGTTGGGTTGGTTGACTTTGATCTTGGGCGGATTGGTACTTGTTCGTCGTAAGAACTAATCAAGATAATCCAAACCAAAAAAGCCGAGCATTTGCTCGGCTTTTTCGTTTTTTGCTGATTAATTATTCGGCTTCGGTGTCTGGTACAAACACATAACCAATGCCCCAAACCGTTTGTAAATAACGTGGTTTGGCTGGATCTTCCTCAATCATCCGGCGTAAGCGAGAAACTTGTACATCAATACTTCTTTCAAGCGCGCTATAGTCTCTGCCCCTTGCAAGGTTCATCAATTTGTCTCGGGACAATGGCTGCCGAGGATTGGTGACTAACGATTTAAGTACCGCAAACTCACCACTGGTTAAAGTCATTGGCTCGCCATTCTTGCACATTTCTCGAGTTGCCAAATTCAATTTGAATTCGCCAAACTCAATCATTTTTTCTTCGCCACTTGGTGCGCCCGGCAGCTCACTAGTTTTACGACGTAATACCGCTTTAACTCGCGCTAATAATTCTCTCGGGTTAAAGGGTTTCGCCAAATAATCGTCAGCACCGAGTTCCAGTCCAATAATTCGATCAACATCGTCACCTTTGGCGGTAAGCATAATAATTGGAATATTATTATCACTGCCTCTTAATCGCCGGCAAATCGATAAACCGTCTTCACCCGGTAACATTAAATCGAGAACCATTAAATGGTAGTTTTCTCGCTCTAAAAAACGATCCATTTGTTCAGAATCGGCCGCTGCTTTAACGATAAAACCTTGTTCCTTAAAATATCGTTCTAACAGACTTCGCAAACGTAAATCGTCATCAACGACTAGAATTTTTTGTGTTTCTTCACTCATCATGGATCCCCAATTAGCCGAGTTAAAAGCCAACCAACCAACTGAATTTTGGCTAATAACGAATATTGTCCGTTATTAACCGGTTGAATTGCAAAGTAATTTTATTGCCTAATTGTTACAGAGTATAACTCAAAATTTGAATAGCAATGGAGAAGATCATTTTTTTCGTAAAATAACATCAATAATGGCTGTATTTCCTAACCAAATCGTTATAATCGCGGCATCTTCATTGATAACGGGTATAAAACGTGATCTCTATCGAACAACAGGATTATTGATGCTTAAAATTGCACAACAAATTGCCAAAGAACTAAAGGTCGATCAAAAACAAGTAACTGCAGCCATACAGTTATTGGATGAAGGTGCGAGCGTTCCTTTTATCTCCCGCTACCGAAAAGAAGTGACCGGTGGGTTAGATGACACCCAAATGCGAGATTTGGAAGAGCGATTAGGCTATTTGCGAGAATTAGAAGATCGCCGAGCGGTTATTCTCAAAAGCATCCAAGAACAAGAAAAACTGACCCCGGAGCTTAAAAATAGCATCCTTTCGGCAGATACTAAAAGCGAATTGGAAGATCTCTATCTTCCCTACAAACCTAAGCGTAGAACCAAAGCGCAAATTGCCAGAGAAGCAGGATTGCAGCCTTTAGCAGATCGCTTAATGGCTGATCATAATTTGGTGCCCGATGAAGTAGCGTTAGAATATCTTAATTCAGAAGCTAAAATCGATAGCAGCAAAGATGCTTTGGATGGCGCCAAACAAATTCTAATGGAGTCGTTTGCTGAAAATGCACCATTGCTAGCGGAATTACGCGCTTATTTGCAGGAAAATGCATTTGTAAAAGCGGCGGTTGGCAAAGGAAAAGAGTCGGAAGGCCAAAAGTTTGCCGACTATTTCGATTATTCCGAAAAATTAAGCAAAATTCCCTCTCATCGTGCTTTGGCGTTATTTCGCGGGCGCAATGAAAGTATTCTTTCGGTTGAATTGATTGTTGATGAAAAATTATTGAAAGATGATAAGGCGAGTAACCACGCGCAATATTTAATTGGCAAACATGCTGAAATAAAACATCAAAATCAAGCGGCAGATGACTGGTTGCAAACGGTTATTGTTTGGACGTGGCGGATTAAATTGCACAATTTCTTTGAGACTGAGTTATTAGGTAAATTGCGGGAAAAAGCTGAAACTCATGCGATAGCAGTTTTTGCTAATAATATGCGTGATTTGCTAATGGCAGCGCCGGCGGGCGATTTTGCGACCATGGGGCTCGACCCGGGCTTAAGAACGGGCACTAAAGCGGTAATCGTTGACGGTACCGGTAAATTAATTACTCAATCAACCATCTTTCCTCATGCACCGCAAAAGCAGTGGGAGCAGTCGCTCAAGAAACTAGCAACCATGTGTGAACAACACCAAGTGAAGTTGGTGAGTATTGGCAATGGTACCGCCTCACGAGAAACCGACAACTTAGTCGCGGAATTAGAAAAACGTCACCCGAAGCTTGGGCTTCGAAGAATCGTTGTGAGTGAAGCGGGTGCCTCTGTTTATTCGGCCTCTAAATTAGCGGCAGAAGAGTTTCCCGATCTTGATGTGACTTATCGTGGCTCGGTTTCAATCGCCAGACGTTTGCAAGATCCTCTGGCAGAGTTAGTAAAAATAGAGCCGAAAGCGATCGGAGTTGGACAATATCAGCATGACGTTAGTCAAAGCCAATTAGGAAAAACACTCGGTAGCGTGGTGGAAGATTGTGTTAACGCGGTGGGCGTGGATTTGAATACGGCTTCGGCGCCATTGTTAACTCATGTCTCAGGACTCAATAAAACCTTGGCTCAAAATATTATTAATTATCGAGAAGCGAATGGGCGTTTTGTCAATCGTCAACAGCTTAATCAGGTTGACAGATTAGGCCCCAAAGCCTTTGAGCAAGCGGCAGGCTTCCTAAGAATTACCGACGGTGATAATCCGCTGGACCGCTCGGGAGTGCATCCAGAAACTTATCCAATTGTTGAAAAAATGTTGGCTAAAATAACCGGTGGTATCGGCGCCTTGATGGGAGATGCCAAACATCTAAGTTCCCTAGATGCCAAAAATTATGTCTCGGACGCATTTGGCTTGCCGACGATTAATGATATTTTTAAAGAGCTTGAAAAACCAGGACGAGATCCGCGCGGACAATTCAAAACCGCCAAATTCAAACAAGGTGTTGTCTCTTTAAAAGATCTAAAGCCGAAAATGGCGTTGGAAGGTACGGTCACCAATGTGACCGACTTCGGTGCATTTATTGATGTGGGCGTGCATCAAGACGGTTTGGTTCATATTTCGCTAATGAGTGATAAGTTCATTTCCAACCCGAGAGAAGTCGTGAAAACGGGCGATATAGTCAAAGTTCACGTTATTTCGGTTGATATCAATCGCAAGCGCGTCAGTTTGTCGATGGTTGGACCGCAGGATGAGGATCAGAGTCCGAAAGCGAAAAACCATAATAAACCGCATAAATCCAAATCTGCTGCGAAAAAATCACAACCGGTTAATTCTGCTTTTGGAATGGCTTTGGCAGATGCCTTTAAAAATAAAAAATAGCCTAAGTCGTTGATCTTTGGAAATTGAGATAAAAGTTCAACGAATATTGTAAAAAATTGTTGCAACCTTTATATCAGTTTGTTATAAATGTGTCCGCTAGCGAATAATAGAAGCCCGAAGTAACGGGACCTGCAGACTGGAAAACTTTATAAGCCTCTTCATTGAGGCTTTTTTATGTCCGCTTTTCAGCTTACCTCATTGCGATTCAAACTCCGCGTTAGTGACGGTTACGTACCAATGTACGCGCCCTTACACTGCCTTGATTTTGAACCGCAATGAGGCAACCTGAAAAGCGGACCCTGTTGGTATTCTCGTTTGCTGGGGCAAACATCGCGGGTTGGTTACTCGCTCGCTTTGCTCGCATTTCGGTTGATGTTGGGAATGTGGTATTAAGAATGTTACTCGCTCGCTTTGCTCGCATTTCGGTTGATGTTGGGAATGTGGTATTAAGAATGTTACTCGCTCGCTTTGCTCGCATTTCGGTTGATGTTGGGATTGTGGTATTAAGAATGTTACTCGCTCGCTTTGCTCGCATTTCGGTTGATGTTGGGAATGTGGTATTAAGAGTGTTACTCGCTCGCTTTGCTTGCAACCGACACTGCCCTGAATAAACTTCCCGCTCTCGCCCCTTGGCTCATTTTCTGATAGTCTTCTGTTCCAATTGTTGAGGGTGTAGCTCTAATTTAGGAATGGTTAATGTTTGAATCTCGTGGTTTTAATTTATTTATGGCATTTGTTTGTCATCAGCTGTTAATTTCAGCATTTTATTTTCAGTATGTTGAAGGCATGGATCCTTGCCCACTGTGTATTTTTCAGCGAGTTGCAGTATTTATTTTAGGCCTTTGGTTTTTATTGCATGGTATTCATAAACCGCTCAGTGGTAGCCGTTGGCAGCTTTTTTATAATATTGGTGGAATGTTAACCGCATTGATTGGCGGCGGTATCTCGGCTCGCCATGCTTATTTGCAGAGCTTGCCTGCAGATGAGGTGCCAGCTTGTGGTCCATCTTTGGATTATTTGGTGGATATGCTGCCGTTTACGGAATTGTTGGATGTTGTTTTAAAAGGCTCTGGTGAGTGTGCTGCGGTTAGCTGGAGAATGCTGGGCATGACAATGCCAATGTGGCTTATGTTTTTCTTTATCGGTTGTATTGGCTTAGTTAGCTGGCGTATTTATCGTCATATCAAACCCAGTAAAAATATATTTTAAATCTGTATCGTTATTTTGGGGATAGAAATGTTATCCCCAAAGGCAACTATTAACCCTAAAGCGGCAGCTCAATTTGTTCATCGTGGCTGCTATCGGGATTTTCCTGATTGGCATACAAGGGTAATCGGATAGTAAAACGACAGCCTTTTCCTAGCTGAGATTCGACACTGAGCTCGCCTCCCAATTGCTCGTTGATAATAAAATAAGAGACCGACAAGCCGAGTCCGGTACCGGTTTTTTCATCTTTGGTGGTAAAAAAGGGTTCAAATACGCGCTTACGTACTCGTTCTTCCATGCCCGGTCCGTTGTCAATTACTTCGATGACTGCAGTATCTCCTTCACAGCGTAAGATTAGTTCAATCAGCGGATGTTGATTTTCTGGTGATTTATCGGCCAGTGCCTGCGCTGCATTGATCAATAGATTTAAGAATACTTGTTCCAACTGATTTTTTTGTGCAAAAACATGACCCACATTGGGGGAGTAGGTTTTGCGGATCTGAATGTTTCTAAAATCAAATTGTTTTTTCTGGTTGTAGTCTTTTGCCGACAAACGAACGGCGGCATCAAGCACTTCAATTAAATCGACATGACTCGATTCATGAGCAATCGGTTTGGCGAAGCTCAGCATGTCTCCCACAATACCAGCCGCCCGCTCGCCAGATTCTAAAATACCATCCAGGAAAACATCAATTCGTTGTTGGTGAATGTAGCCTGTAATTTGTGCTATATCTAATTGGTTGGCCTGAGCGACCGAATGGTTTCGCGGCAGTTCTGCACTTAAGCGGCGTTTAATATTTTGTGTACTTTGCATAATCGCCCCCAGAGGATTGTTAATTTCGTGGGCCATACCAGCGGCCAACCCTCCTAATGAAAGCATTTTTTCGGTTTGAACTAAGGTTTCGTCAATTTGAACTTTTTCCGTTAAATCATCGATTCGAATGACCTCACCATGATTTTCAGATTGGTCGCTAAATACGGTATAAATCATGACCTCGAGAGTTCTCATTGATAAGTTAACTTCTTGCTCAAAACGAAAAGTAATGCTCTGACTCAATAAATCACCATTAATTTTTGCCTTTCTTATCTTCTGATCAAGTAATGGATAAAGATCGGATAATTGATGACCGATTGCAGAGCCTGCATCGATATTGGTCATACTTTCTGCTTCCATGTTCCATTGCAGCACGGTGTTATCACTATCCAACGCGATGATTACTGACGGCATAGAATCAATTAGCTTGGCTAAATAGTTTTGGATTGCGTCGAATTGCTGTTCGGCAATTTTTCGACCTTTCTTTTGTTTTTGAATTTCAGAAGAATGCTCGGCGATCCGAAGCTCAAGAAGGTTACGTGTTTTTTCCAACGCTTCGTGAGATAAATGTAATTCTTTTTCGGCTTCTCTGCGGTGAGAAATATCGGAGATAAACTCAATATAATGAGGTTCTTCTAACCATCCTGCCATTCGTGCACGGCTTTCAACCGGAATTTTGTCTCCATTTTTTTGTCGAAAAATGGTTTCATAAAAAATATCTTGGCCATTTACGATGGCTTTTTCCAATTCCGGATTACGGTGCAGATGACAATCAATGTCTAAATCCAACGTCGACATATTGAGCAGCTCACTTTTACTATAACCAAGGTGGTCACAGGCTCGTTGATTGACTTCTTTAATCAAACCTTGAGGTGTGCTTAAAATAACCATATCGACCGCTTGGTCCATCAAAATTAGGAAGTCTTCTTTTGTTTCATCCCAGCGATTCGCTTGTTCGGTTTCCCAGCGTAATAAATAAAAAGCGGGATAGGCAATAAGCGCCAAGGTCATACAGGCCACACCTAGCTCTAAAACGGCTTCGTTCCAGTCAAAATAACCGTCCAGCCAAAATTTAATACTAAGCGCACTGGCTGCCGGTAAAAGTGCGGCAAATATGATTAAGCTGGCTGTAAATCCGCGGATCGACCAGTGTTTTGCAAACTGGGAGCGAGTTTGAAACTTGCTGTTGTTGTCTATTTGCATGCATTATCCAGTTGAATTTGTGCCATTAATTGCCTGCTAATTGGGATCTGGAATTCGACGAATTCAAAAAACTTTAATCGTTATTTTTCAATTTGTAAAATATTTCCATTAATTAAATCGAAATTAGAGTTTTTTCTGTGACGGGAATATGGTAAAAATGACTTTAAACCTATTCCAATTGAAGAAAGGCATTCGTAGTTTCATTAATTGATGCATCTTCAAGTAGAATAGGTATAAACTCGTGATACTAATAAATCCATAACAAAGAACTCACTAAAGTTGGAGCTGTTGTAAGATGTTGGATATTCAAACCAATCAGAAAAAAGAGTTGGAATGTAAGAATACCGCGGTTAGTAATTGGCTGGCGGAACGCAGTCAAGTGATAGTGCTTTATTGTAAGCTGTCCGGCTATAGAAATCAGACCAAGTTGCCAGCCAGTGAACAAATTAACGGTTTTTGCGACATTTTAATTGATTATGTCTCAGCGGGTCACTTCGAAGTGTACGAACAGATCGTTAACGACTGTGAAATTAATGGTCCTGCTAGCATTGAGCTATTAAAGGAGCTCTATCCGCGTATTACAAAAACCACCGATATCGTGGTTGATTTTAATGAGAAATATTCAAAAATAACCTCTGACGAAGGTGGTTTAATGTCTCATTTTGATACTGATCTTTCTTCACTTGGGGAGGCTATCGCTAAACGTGTCGATTTAGAAGATAACTTAATTGAAACGCTGCAGACAAAACATTAGCTCTGTTTTGCACGTTAAACAAATTTCATTGAGTAGGCGCAAAAATGATTAGAGTTATTATAGAAAGAAAAATAAGCGATGGATGTCTTGACGATTATTTAGAATTAATCCGGCGGGCGCGTAAACAAGCGAACAATATTGACGGGTTTATTGCTGGAGAATTATTACAAGAAAAAGACAATCAGCTACATGCTGTAATCATTTCTAGTTGGGAAAATAGTGAGGCTTGGCAGGCTTGGTCGGTATCGCAAGAGCGGATCAGTGTATTAAAAGAAATGCGGCCATTTTTAGAGAATGACGAAACTGTCACTGTGTTGGAAAATAGCCATATTTTAAGTTAGCAATTCAGATTTGTCTATAACTCTCCTATAATCAGCCGATATTCTCTGTTCACTAATTTTTGTTGGTTAAATTTATATTTCAGCCATTAATTTAGTCAGCTGTAAATTCGATAATAGATGCTGACTATTATCCGTTACGACTTCCGTTTCAGTTTGAAATTCAATCAATACTCCATGAACGCCCATCGCTTTGGCTGCTCGAACTATTGGAAATATGAAATTAGAATCTAATGCGGCGTGGTTCGGGTCGATAATGATTGGTAAATGTGTCAGAGTTTTAAGCAAGGGTATAGTTGATAAATCCAAAATAGTTTTGTTCGAACCTGCTACCCGAGATCCTTGCTCACAAAGAATCACCTGAAGATTTCCTTGCGCTAAAATGTAATCGGCAGCATTCAAAAACTCGTCAATAGAAGCGTTTGGATCGCGCACTAACATCACTGGGTGATTCACTTGGCCAACGGACTTTAAGAGTGAAAAATTCTGCATATTTGAAGCGCCAATTCGAACTAAGTCGAGCTGTTTAACTGCCAAGTTTAATTCTTCTTGGTTAGTGATTTCTGTCATAACTGCTAATGCGTGTTTTTGGCTCGCCAGTTTCAAATAATCCACTCCTTTAACCCCAAGTTGTTGAAAACATTCTGGAGAAGATTGCGGTTTAAAACAACCTGCAGTTAAAATTGAAATACCGATTTCTCGTGCAAGTTTCGCACAAGATAATATTTGTGTCTCTGATTCCACAGCGGTTGGTCCTGCAAGAACATTAAAGCCGTTTGCCCCAATCTGACAATTTCCTATTTGGACAATGCTATCACTCGATTTGTGATTTCTACTGGTGAGCTGATGGTTCGCTGTGGGATAGTTACCTGTTACGGATTCAGTATCACCTTGGTTGCTGGTTGCAAGGCTAAGACTATCGCTAGTTCTGCTTTCGTTTAATTGCAGCTTTGCACTTGCAAGGCTTTTTGCCGGCACCCGCGTGGCGCTGATATCCTTAGTGGGATAACTGCCGAGTAGCTTCATAAATCGACATAGTTTTGAAAGGGCTGTAAGCGCACTTTTAACCTTTTGATCGGCAATATTACCCTCAAAATCAATGTAAAACATTTGTTCCCAAGGTTTGTTGGGAATAGGCCGTGATTCTAACTTAGTTAATGGGATATTGGCTTCTTTAAATAATCCAAGGACCTCTGCTAAAGAACCCGCTTTTTGTCCTGTTGAAAGGGCGATTGAGGTTTTGCATTGCACCCCTTGGGCGACCTCGATGGGCTTTAATGAAAGCACTAGAAATCGAGTAATGTTCTCTGACTGATTGGCAAGATTCTTTTTGAGAACCGCTAGCTCAAATAATGACGCAGCTTCTTCGCTTGCAACGGCTGCAATATTCGTTGATTTTTGGTTCAGAACGTTCTCTAAAGCATGGGCAGTACTTTGTACCAATTTTATTTCAGCGTTCTTCAGAGTTTTAAGGTTTTCGCTGCATTGTCGGCTTGCTTGAGGATGGGCGACAATGGTCGTAATGCTGTCTAATTGGCTATTTTTGGCGGCGACTAAACAATGGTTAACGGCATATTTTTCTTCGCCAATGATTGACAAGTTCGAGTCTAATAATAAATCGTAAACTTCGGTTATTCCACCAGATGTGGTATTTTCGATCGGGATAACACCAAAATCGACTTCGTTAGTTTGAACGCGTGCTAGCACTTGCTCAAATGATTCGCATGCGACGTAGTTATTTTCGCTTTTAGAAAAATATTTTTTTGCTGCAAGGTGAGAATAGGCTCCTTTTCCCCCGAGCACTGCCAGTATTTTGCCCTTTGTACTCTTTATGACGGGATCTGAGAGCGATTGAAGATAATCCTGCTGGAATTGGACCGAATCTTCGATAATTAGGTTGAAAAGCCGAGTAATGTAGTGAGGCTCTAATCCTAGATTAGCGGCTTTGGCGACTAACGATTGCAACAAGGCTTGCTCTCTTTGTTGATCTCGTAGCGGTTTATTAATCAGTCGCTTCTCTTTAACCACAGACTCACTTAATTGGCGTCTTTCATTGAGCAACGAGAGCAACCGTTGATCGACTTGGCTAATTCGCGTTCGAATATCGTCCAGCCCGACAATAGAGTTAGCTGCTTTTTTTTCGATTGACTCTTTCGATTGACTCATTCTAACGACCTTAAATTTTATCACTACCTTTTTGCGACATGCCGTTCTTCTCTGAACATGGTCACACCGACATCCATGTCTCCATGCGACATACCGTTCTTCCCTGAACATGGTCACACCGACATCCATGTCTCCTTGTGACATACTGTTCTTCCCTGAACATGGTCACACCGACATCCATGTCTCCTTGTGACATACTGTTCTTCCCTGAACATAAAAAAACCTCCGCTTGGGAGGTTTCTGTCGGTTAGTTATCCAGCCGCCACTACCTCTGCCACAAGGGGCAGAAAAAGCCTATTGGTAATAAGGTAAATAACGGAGTAATTTTCATAGTTAATTAACTTTAACCAAAGAGGATGCCCAGGGTCAACTCTTTTTCTTTCTGACATATAACACTAAGTTATGATCAATCAATTCATAACCGTGTTGTTCAGCAATATTTTGCTGCAACTCTTCAATTTCCTTACTGACAAATTCGATGACATCATTACTATCCAAGCAAACCATATGGTCATGGTGATGTTCACTACTGAGCTCAAAAATAGCGTGCCCTTCTTCAAAGTTATGCCGAGAAACAAGACCAGCTGATTCAAACTGGGTTAACACTCGGTAAACGGTTGCTAGACCAACATCTTCGCCAGCGCTAATCAGCAATTTATAGACATCTTCTGCGCTAAGATGACGTTCATTGGATTTTTCCAAAATACTAAGTATTTTTAAACGCGGTAATGTAATTTTTAATCCCGCATCTTTAAGTTGCTGATTGCTCAAGGCAAACTCCTATTATTTATTTTCCATTGGATGGAATTTTCTTCTAAATTAATTGACTATATAGTGGACAGCTTAAGAGCGTATTATAAACATTTTTGCCCTTTTATGCATAAATTCATATAGAATACGCGCTTATTTACAGGCAACGGCGTTATCAATGAATAAAGGCATTAATTCGCTACGCTAGGACTTAGCAAGGGGTATCTCTATACTAAAGCTGTATAAGATCCCCTTTACGTTGGGCTAATATGCCCTAAACATTATAACAAACTCAAAAATAATCCATTTATTATCGGGTATTTATTGGGATTAATTCATGCGCTATTAGCGTTGCAGGAATTTTCATGGTTAGGCTGTTTTTAGTTGTACTGGTTTTATTCTTATCTTCTTGTGTTTATACATTGGGCATACAGCAAGGTAACATTTTGGATCAAAAAGATATCGATAGATTACGTCCCGATCTAACAAAAAACCAGGTGGTTTTTGTATTAGGTAATCCAGTTGTGGACGATAGTTTTAGCGATGATAAATGGATCTACCTGTACCGCTATAAGAATCTCAATAAAGACGAAAATACTAGCAAAAAGTTAACGCTGTATTTTGAAAACGATAAGCTCGTTGCTGCGGAAGGTGATTTTGAGATATCGGATGATCTTAGCAAGCCTGCTCAATAAAGATCGGATATTGCATTGTTCTTTCTTCTATTTCGGCTCTTCTCGGTTTTCTGTTGAATCGCAGTAAGTCTCTCGGTAACACTCTTCAATATTTTGAGTTAATTCTTCAGATGGGGTATTTTTCTGTTCAAGTTCGTTGACCGTTTGACTCGATAATTCCATTTGATTGCGATAGCGGCGACAATAAGCGCAAATCAATAAATGCACCTTCATTTTTAACCACTTGATTCCTGTCAATGGCTCGTCGATATCTTCGGAGGATTGCTCAGCCACTTGTTTGCAGGTAGGCAACATTAACACTCTCCTGTGATTTGGAAATGATCGATCACGCGTAAAACCTTATCTCTAGCCCGATGTAGTAGAACTCTCACATTAGAAGAACTCACTTCCAGTATGTTACACAATTCGTCCATAGAAAGTCCGCCTGCATCTCTAAGGCGTAATGCCGCCAGCTGATTCTCAGGTAATTTCTGCATATTTTTTTCGATACAGTCTTTTAATTCTTCAGCAACTAATAAATCTTCAGGGGTATCCCCATGCCACTGCGAACTGGGATTCTTCCAATGAGAATTTTCTGTAAAACGGGGATCCGTCGACCAAGTGTCTTGAATAGCTTCAAGAGAAACAGAACGGTTTTCTTTTCTTCGGCGAGTTTTCGCTTCGTTGGCAACAATGCGTATCAGCCAACTTTTTAGTGAAGATCGTCCTTCAAATTTAGGCAAGGCTTTAATCGCTGATACCCAAGCTTCTTGAACTACTTCATCAGCAATAATGGGTCCAGCAATCGCATAGGCAACTGCCTGCATTGAATTATAATATTGACGAAATACCTGCCCGAAAACGACTTCATCGCCGGCGAGTAGCTTTGTTAGGATTTGTTGTTCGCTAAGAGCAGCGTCTTTAGCCATAAAATTCTCCGGTAAGTGACTATTATACCTATATTAATCAGTTGAATTGCCGGTTTCAGGCGAGTGTAACAGGCGCTCGATATATTAGCACTGCTTAATTTACTCTGACCGACCTCTGTATTATACCGATGCCAGATTTCCATGTATCACAGAAACGTCACTTAACTGTTGCCAAATATGAACCGTTTTTGAATTTGCGCTAGCACAAATTCTAGGCGAAAAAAAATGCGGACGAGCCGCATTCTCTTTGAAACAAGAAAAACTACTATCAAAATTTTCCTATATGGCAAATCAAGCATTTTATCGCTCGATTTAAGAATACCAGAGCAAACGGGAAGTTCAAGAGTATATCGGATGAAAAACGGCTAAAGTGTCATTTTTAGTTTTTATAACGCGATTAATAAATTATTCAGGGATATTAGTGAAATAACTTGAACAGCAAATTTAGTTTTTATCCGGTAATTGCCATTTTTCGCCATAACCGGCAGAACTTTCGCTAAAAAGATATGAGTCGTTTAAAGTAAAGGCTAACGCGTAAATTATCGCGCCACTCGGTTTCCACTGGTTTCGCGTACGGGCCGTTCGTTGCAACAATCTTTCACCATTACTCGCATCCCACAAACTGATGTCCTTACCTGGAGCGCCAGTGGCAAGCCATTGGTCATCGTGGGAAAAGCGTGCCGAGGTGATAACATACTCTCGTTTTCCCAAGGCTAAACTGGTTATTTTTGCTCCGCTTGTCAGGTCCCAAATGTGCGCATTGCCCAGGGTGCCTGCGGTAAACGCCTGCCGACCGCTGGCACTCAAACGTAATTTGACCACCCGCGTTTTATGTTCGAAAAGGTGTTTTGGTTTACCGGTTTTTGTATTCCATAGGATGGCCCGGTAATCAGCGCCACCTGTGAAAGCCCATAGCCCGTTTGCAGATAAATCAACACTGGCTACTGCTTCTTCACGGTGACCGGTAAATTCAAGGCGGCGACCTGTGTTCATATCGATATGGATCGCCCGACCATCTTCTAAACCAAGCAAAACATATCGCCCTGTTTTAGAAATAGCGACCGCTCTTATTCGAGCGGGTGCTCGCCAATATCCATAGGATTTACCACTAGTGGTATTCCAAATAGTGAAATTTTGTCGATCAGCGGTAATCGCTCTACTGGCATCTGCCGAAAGGTCGGTCGCAATGATCCCATCTTCTGGGTTGTCACTGTGTTTCCAGTCAAATAGACGTTCGTTAGCGGTTAAGTCCCAATATCCAACCCCATGATTAACCGAAGAGATGATGGCATACTTTGCGTCGTCAGAAATAACCGCATCTAAGGTGCCGACTGCGGTGTGTTGATATTTTTCTATTGCTGGTTCCTGTTGCTGGCAAGCCGTCAAATACAACGTCAAAACGATGAATAAACCTATTTTTATAGTCTTTTTACGCTTCATAGGGTGTTCCGATCACAATTTCCCAATAATATGCCCTAATAAGGGTTTTTTTTTAATTAATTAGAGTATAGACTGCTTGACTGTTTTGGGAATCAAAATTCGAAATAAGCTGATCATGCGGCGGTTAAACTAGCTGATATAGTCGGCGTACACTAAAAATAAGAGGCTAAATGTGGACAATTTAAACATCAAAAAATGGGCAATGGCATTATCGGCCGTATTGGTACTTGCAGCATGCCAACCAGCCGATCAAAAAGAGCAGGAAAAAGCGGTAGAAACAAAACCAGTTGAAACTGAAGCTGTTGCTGGCGCAAGTGAAATTCAAGAAAACGACAAAATCGGTTATGCTCTTGGCGCGAAAATGGCGACCTTTATTAAGACCGATATCGATAAATATAACCTGCCTAACATTAACAAAGAATCTGTTGCTAAAGGTTTTACCGACGCTTTAGCGGGTAGTACTAAAATGGATGATCAAGAAATTCAGGCGCAATTTATGGCTTTTCAACAACAAATTCAAGCGGCACAACAAAAAGCGGCTGCTGAACAACAACAACAACAAGCTGTAGAAGCGGAAAAGGCAAAAAAAGACGGCGCTATTTATTTAGCAGCTAATGCAAAAAAAGAAGGCGTTGTTACTACCGAAAGTGGTCTTCAATATTCAGTTGTTACTGCAGGAAAAGAAGGTGCAGCTAAACCAAAAGCGACCGATAATGTACGAGTACATTACACCGGAACATTTACCGACGGGACTAAATTCGATAGTTCTGTTGATCGCGGACAACCAGCAACTTTCCCTTTAAATAGAGTCATTAAAGGTTGGACTGAAGGACTTCAATTAATGTCTGTAGGTAGTAAATTTCACTTTGTTATTCCTGGTGATCTCGCTTACGGACCGAACGGTAAGCCGGGTGCAATCCCTGGAAACGCTGTTTTAGAGTTTGATGTAGAATTATTGGCAATCAATCCGGATGCTAAAAAAGAAGAAAGCAAGAAGTAACTCTAAGTTCAACAAAGAGGGACTCTTCTCCCTCTTTTTATTTTTCTTAAGATCAAAGACGGTTTCGCAGCGCTGCGCTCTGACTGCGTATATGGTCTCCTCCTCTTTTGCAAGGCTTTTAGCTTTGATAATAAAGAGCAGGTTGCTGTCGTATATCCGGCCTTTTTGTGAAGTGATTTCTTCTGGCCTTGATGAAGCGTCGCCCGTACAGTCCTCATCGAGTTATCGACATTCTCTGTCGTCGCAGGTATCAGGTTTTCAGTACGTAGGTTTTACCTGTTTTTGTCATCAATTATCTAATTGCCCTCGCAACCTTCGAGTGGAGTAATTCTCTTTAAAGCCTAACTTCTATGTTTCATTGTTACATTGAGTCTTCATTAAAGGGCGATAACGTTCATTACGTGCAATGATCACCCAGGCAATTCTAATCAGCTTATTGGCTAATGCCACAACCGCTTTATTGAATCCTCGTCTTTCAATCAACTGACTAATCCAGAGGCTCAACGGGTCATC
>Ga0316209_1000600_pt1 | contig 56306 bp, 41 predicted proteins | sample 6monopyrite_MG_FD_204945 | JGI IMG/M metagenome (GOLD analysis project Ga0316209, IMG submission 204945) | Microbial mat bacterial communities from mineral coupon in-situ incubated in ocean water Damariscotta River, Maine, United States -... | ecosystem: Environmental > Aquatic > Marine >... | reverse complement strand
GAGTGTTATTAGCAGTCAGTGGTTTTTCTTTTTTTCCTTTGCCATTACTTCCGTGTTCAGGATTTAACGCGGACTCATCTTTATCGGTCTGTGAAGAGGGGATACTTGAATTTTGATTATTCTTCTTGGTCGTTTTTTCAAGAAAGATGGAAAGCATGAGTTCCATGATCATAAACATACTATTCATTAGAAACTTTATTTCAGACGTAATTTTGCCTTTGGCGCACAATGCCTCAAAGTCGGCCTTTATTCGGTTAACCTCATTACGAACGGATGTTTTGTCGACTTTTGCCACTTATCAATATCGTCTTCAGCTTCTTTTGTTTGGTAGATGATAACATGGCTTTTTTCGGGTCTCTGAGTGGCGTTATGCGAGCATTTCTCGGCCTACCTTAACGTCCAAATCAAAAAATGCTTGAAACGATCAAACTTGATCTGGACGAGAACTCTATCGAGCATTTTTTGACGTACTTAAGAAATTTATTTGTTTCGTTAGAAAAAACTGTCAAGTATTATTTTGGATTTATTTGAAAAAGTTTCATTCTCAGGAGCCTACTGGGTGAGTAGTTACCTTTTTTGTTATATTTATCAATAATCTATAATATATATTTGATAGTGTCTATGTTAAAAAAAGCGGCAAGGAGCCACCGCTCAAAACTCCTACAAAAGACTCATATGCAGCACATGATTGCCTTAATAGCCATGAGCCCGTCACAATTGTCTAACACCTAATTTTAAAACTTTTGCCCAATATCCCAATCCTAATTTCTGAATCTTGTGATTGTCACCCTTTTTCGCTAAAGTCCGGTCAGAGATATTCAACTCTGTCGCTAGCGCTCGAATCGGTGTTTCCCACACCAATTTATAAAGCTCTTCTCTGGTTAGGATTTTATCCATTCATTAGCCTCACATTAGCCATAACTGACTACTAGATTAATCTTAAAACTGATCACCTGAATTAATCTTAGTGATAAAGCTTAATCCACTATTAAATCAACAGTTTAGTTCAAAAACGATAGCGAATTTGATAATCTAGATCCTTATTTCATAACAAAGCGTCGAGATGGCATTAGATTTTCCGCAATTCAAAACTTTAGTTAAACAAGTTAAAACAGGGAAACAGCTACCTGATTCAGTATATATCCATGAATCGGCTGTAGACTCCATACCCGAAACATTACTCTTGATAATTAAAAATGTAGCTAAGGCGTTAAAAATTGAAAGTGATGAGTGGAACCTTTTAAAGCTGTATAAAAGAGATTTTAAAGTTGCCTTCTTGTTTTATCCAGATTTTGAGTCTTACGCTTATCCAACATTAGAGCAGAGCATTACAGTTGATCTACTGAAACTTAGTCATAGAAAAGCTGATTATTCAAAATCTGATAATCCACCTATCCTTCACCGAAAAGAAACTTTCGTTTTCGAATCTTTTCCTCTAGTAGAGACATTTAAAGAAATAACAGCGGAAGGGGAATCCGCTGGACTTTACGAGAATACTCGTACTATTGGATTTAGAAAAAACTGGGAACGATTAATCTCGACAAAAGGCTTTATGCTAGATAAGGACGGAAGGCTTCACAGAAAAGGTGAGCCTAATATTGTGCAATCTCGGTCGGATTTTAATGGAGACGTAGAGAGGCATCGTACAGCAATAGACCGAAATCAGCTATCCGCACCGATGCAGATTATCGCCAAACATGATTACCTTGACGGTGAATATACAGTTTTGGATTATGGGTGCGGTAAGGGTGATGATATTCGAGAATTAGAAGCTCACGAAATCGATTGCATCGGTTGGGATCCGGTTTATCAGCCAGAAAATGATCTAGAGAACTGCGATATTGTAAACCTCGGTTTTGTTCTCAATGTTATTGAAGACCGAGAAGAACGAATTGAGACACTTAAACGAGCTTATGAATATGCTGATAAGTTTTTGATTGCGTCGGTAATGATTGCCGGAGACTCTGTTATTAGTCAATTTAAACCTTATAAAGACGGAGTGATTACAAGTCGAAACACTTTTCAAAAGTACTACAGTCAGTCAGAGTTTAAATATTTCCTGGAGTCTTCGCTAATAGAGGATGTTGTCGCAGTTGGTCAGGGAATTTTTATTATATTTAAAGATAAAATTGAAGAGCAAAATTTCTTACTAAAAAGACAACATATTAAACGTGACTGGAAACAGATTACTCAAAAGGAACCCAAGCGACCTCAAAAAATAGTTACTAAAGAATTAATTGATAAGCATGCAGAACTTTTTGAGGATTTTTGGGCTTTATGCTTGGACTTAGGCCGTTTACCAGCAATCCCGGAATTCGAATTTTCTCAACAAATTAGAAAAGTAGCAGGGTCCCACAAAAAGGCTCTCGATGCCTTATTAGAGAAAAACGGACACGAAATTTTTAATAAAGCAAAATATGTTCGAAAGTGTGACTTGTTAGTTTATTTCGCACTAGATTTATTTGAAAAGCGAAAAGCTTATCGTCACATGCCTGAAAGCTTAAAGAGAGATATTAAAGCATTCTTTAAGGATTACTCAAATGCGATTGAGCTTGCAGGAGAAACACTGTTTAGTGTAGGAAATCCAAGTTTAATTGAAGCTCTCGCTATTGACGCATATGAACAACTCAAACATGGAGAATTCGAAGAAGGACATCATTGGACTGTTCATAAGTCTGCACTACAAAATTTGCCACCTGAGCTTAGGATTTATGTTGGGTGTGCAATTCAGTATTACGGCGATATTGGTGAAATGAACTTAGTTAAAATCCACTTTACTTCAGGCAAAGTTACACTTCTTAGATATGATGATTGGTCAAAAGAAGAGCCGTTATTAGTTGAAAGAATTAAAATCAAACTGAAAGATCAAGATATCGATTTTTTTAATTATTCAGGTAAATATGCTCCGCAACCACTGAACACTAAATCGACTTTTATGTAGATAATATTAGCCCTGAACTTATTGCGACTATGTGCTTCTATATTAATTGAGTTATTACCTTAGTCTTGAAGAGCCTAACTTCTGAATAAAAGAGAGTTATGGGAAAATTAAACCTAGACTTGTTTGAGAATATAAGAATTAATTGGCTTATTGAATAATTCTAGCCTAAAGATGTAAAACCAACTAAAAAGGAAAGTAGAATGTACAATATAAAAAAGGGTTACTTAGTTGCTGGGGAAAACCCAACAAATGAGGAAGAACTAAAGGAATGGAAAAATAGTAACCTTTCTTTTGTTGAATGGACCTCCGAGTGGTTCGAAAAAGAGATAGCCAGCACGGGCGATTATGTCGCAGATAATTCAGATATGTGCGGCGGAGGAGATGTGCTCTTATTTTCAACAGAAAAAACTGCAGCCAAGTATGGTTCTCGGGATGCAGCCATAGCTTCTGGCCTAAATGAAATCACTACATGCTTATTTGTTGATTTATCACCAATTATTAATGCGTTTTCTGAGGAAATACGGGACGATTATTTACTATCAGATATTGAACAAGGACAAGATGAAATAATTTCAATTTTCTATGATAAAAATATCATCATGTTTGAAGACACTCCAAAAGGATATGAATTAGCAAATATGATCCTCGAAGAGATAAGTAATCTAAGTACAAGTAAAAATGTTGCTGATTAAATAAATTAGCTAGGTAAGACTTTAGACTGGCTGTTCGTTCCTATCTGTTTTCTAAAAATACGCGAAGCTGATCGATTACTTCTTGGTTTTGCGTTTAGATTTCGGTAGATTACCTGTGATTTATGTATTTTTAATCTCCTCAACAAATTCGCAGTTTTGCTGACTCACAAGAAACACTTGTGCTTTAATTAGAAGAATTTTTAAAAGAGATTTCTAATTCCAAATATCTTCTCCATATATCTCATCATACGTAGATACATGCACCGGTTTTATTCCGACTCCATCAAGAAAAAACTGCTTACCATCACCATTTTGTCTGCCGGCATAGACATACCAAGCATCCTTCCTTCGCTCAGGAAATTTCTTAAAGTAACGGGCACGTTCAATTAGCAACCAACGAAAAAAAACTTCATTCTCCTCAAGGGCCAGGCCAAAGATAACCAGAGGACAATTAAAAATAATATGTAGCCAAGATGACATGCCTTCCCAGCGGTTAATGTTTTTTCCTGAGAAAAGTTTTCTCTCTTCACCTCTATGTAACCACCTCCTCGCTCTCTCTACCGAGCCCATATAGTGAGTTAAACCTAAGCGAACACTTCGATGATAATGCTGCATGCCGTTTATATGCCAAATTCCAAACTCTCTTGCTGGATCATTAATTTTACGATTACCATAATAGCTCTCCCAAGGGTAGTAATCAGTAAACCCCCCTTTTTTATTACGATGTAGAACACAGTCACCAGCATCAGCAAGCACTTGCTCGAAATTTGTAGTGAGTATAGGTACATCCGCACTCATCGCCCAATTTACAATACTTTGGTGATGACTATAGTATTTCCATTCGGCCATAAGGTAACAAAATTTCTGCTGCAAGGTCTTGGCAGCAGCGGAGTTTCTTCTTTTTAATTCTAATATATCGTAAAATTCGGTGAGAGAAATTCCATCAGGGACAGTTCTTAGTTTTTGCGGCAAGTATTCCGTAGCAAGACTAACGAGTAGATTGTGCCATGAGTTAGTATTTCGTGCGGCACCATAAAGATTCACACCATTACCGATTACTAAAGCCAAACTAGACTCGTACGTCTGTAATATCGATTTGAACTTCATGTTAGGGTTCCTCCTTGTATTATATCGAATACTCTTATCGAGGTAATCCCCTTGTGCTTAAACGAATGTAATTTTCGATTTAAAAGTATTTAGTAGGCAATTACAGAAATTACGTTAAACAATCGATTTAGTTAACTTTTTTCCAGTCCTCTAAGAAAGCTTCGGTTATTCTAACTTTAGTTCGATTATACTCCACAACCCCACTCGTTTTTAGCGCACTAATGGCAGCACTAACTGAGCTTTTACTTGTCTTATTACCTACAATATCATTATTTCTTAATGTTTTTTTAATAACTATATTTCTAGATCTTGGAGTCAGATCAGCTAACATCATTGTTATGACTTTAGTTTGGTAACCTCTCTTAATTCCCCACTTTTCTAATAACTCTAACGGAATTTTGATATCAGAACACTCGCTTAACCCAAACCATGAAGCATAATCCTTTACACTACCCCACTCGATTTCTCGATTCAGAACTTGTTCAAACTTTCTTTTTAGATTTAGAGAAACCTTTGAGCAGTTGGTTAGAGTTACTCTGTGATCCTCATAGGGAATTCCGTCATTATCAGCAAATGGGTGAAACCCTGTTGAAATTTCCGAAAATGATAAAACAAGAGAATAAACATCAGAAAAAGCACTCCAACCTTTATACACTACAGTAGGGTCTTTATAACTTAATGATCCTATATATCTACTTTCTAAGGAGGATAAATTAAAATCTATTAAGAATGATTTACCCCGTGACACCATTATGTTGTGAGGCTTTATGTCTTTGTGGTAAATCGATTGACTATGTAAATATTGAAGAGCGAGCAAAATTTCCTTAAAACTTGACCATATATCGTATTTGCCATTGAAGCAAAAATCATCAAGTGTTTCCCCATCGATATATTCGCTACACAAATAATATAGATTAGTTCCGTCAATATAATCCAGATCGAAGATCTTTAATATATTAGGATGATATAATTCTTTTAATATTTCGAATTCTTTTCTAGCGATCTCGTCTGAATTGTGAAACCTTTCCATCACTTTTAAACAACAAGTGAATCTTCCAGGAATATGTTGAGTTCTCCAAATTGATGAAGTGGCTCCCCTTCCTACACATTCTTCCAACTCATATTTTTCTCTAATTTTCGCTCCTTCTACAAGTTCAAATAAGTCTTTCTTTGGCTCAATTGAAGTTATATTTAAGTTTTCTAAACATTCAATTAAATCAACTAGATCGGGTCGCTCGTCTGCTGATATTGAAATCGAGCTAGCAAACCACTCATCTAATCCAGAAACTAACTCGCAAAGTTTATTAGGATTGAACTCAAACTCTTCTTCGACAAATTCTATTGTAGACTTTGATAAAGTTAAATCTGCCGCAAAAAAATCTAAAAAACTCATCGCTAAAGAATATGTTATCGACTTTTCTGAATATTCATTCTTCACCAGATACTCAGGGGCGAGCCAAGGATTATCTAGCTGTTCTTTCGCCACTATGGTTTCAACCTTTTTTGACCTAGCTAATCCAATATCTAAAAACATAATTTCGAGAGTCTTAGACACAAATATATTCTGCGGATATATAGTACGTAGAAAAACACCTTTTGACATTATTAGCTGAAGTGTTTTAGCAGTATTTTTTAATACATCTAATATTGATTCATCTGACGTAGGAGTAAATTCTGATAAAGGTGTACCTTCTATAGACTGGTGGACAATTGCGGCCGACTCTCCATCATCATGGAGGAGTAGAGGTGCTGGAATATTTGGGATACCTTGGAGTTCAGAAAGAATAACGTACTCCTTTCTAAACATTGCTTTGTACTTTGATATACACTCTGCGTTTAATCCAGTGAGATCAACATATTTCATTGTATAGTCATAAGCCAAATCGCTACTTTCTGGTCTTACTTTCCAATGTTCAATGCAATCTCTCGTACGAATTTTCTTAATTTTCTTAAAATTCGAAACGATATCTTTTTGATCTTGAATTAGCTTAAAGTCACATATTGTTTCTAGTGCGATGCGCTTTTGGTAACTTTCTAGCTTGTGCTTATACTGACAATTTAAATATTCTGCTTTAGTTAAGGCCTTTATAATATTTGTCTTATCATAAACGGGGAGGAAATTTTCTCTTAGGTTCAGTTCTACAAAGCCGCCCGTTCCACCGGTTACAAAAACTAATCCTTGGCACCAAGGGGCGTGTTGATGACTCCTAATTCTGTTTCTACAGCGAGATGCGAGAATCCGAGCATTTTGATTTAATTTTGGTAATGCATTTTCTACAGGTTTACCTTCGAATAACCATACATCTTTTCCTATGTCTATTTTCCCTTGGTATCCTTTAACATCAACAACATAAACTCCCCACTCTCCAACAATAATGGCATCGCATTCAAATGGTTGATTGTTATCAGAATAAACATCTACATTTGTGACAATCGAGTATGAATCATCCAGGTTTAGTCGAAGAAATTCAAAAGCCCATTTCTCAGCTTCATTAGCTGGATTTCCTACTTTGAATATTCTCGCCATTTCTACTTTTCCTTAAGCCTTACTGATTTAGTTCTATTGTGTTTAGTTACCTCAAAGTCATCTCTTAAAAACTCCATCCACGAAAAAAGTATTGCGACAAATTCTTTTATGTTTTTTCGATATGGAAGAGGATCATCTAATAACGAATTATGTAATGAATAAGTAATCGACCCGAAACTTAATTCTTCATTTTTAACTAATAATTGTCTGATCCACATATAACAACGAGACGATTTGAAATTTTTTGCTAACGTTAATTCTGTTAGATTATCAATATCTAAATTCAAAAGTTCAAAATCATGAATTATCGTTTCATTATTTAAATTTAGGCTCATCAATTCTTCTGGACAACTAAAAGTTAAATCCCTGACCCATAGATATCTAACTTCCGTTAGTAAAAACTTATTTACTTTTTCTGACCATCCTATGCTTTGAAATGGTTGCTGACCTCTACTACAGTTATTAATCTCTTCCTCCATAATTTGAAATTTTTCATCATTCAACCATGAAACTTCTTGAGATAGAAACGAGTTTATTTTCGAGAAATCCGCCGCTTCTGCTTTTATTTTAGTACCAAACTCTAAGTTAGGAGCTCGGCAGAAATCAAGACCTCTTTGTGTAAGATTTGCACTACCTAAATAAATATTTTTGTCATCTATACAATAAATTTTTCCATGTAAATTTTGACATACGCCAAGTTTCCAACCTTTTTTTTTACAAAAGCGGTAAACTTCCAAATCTGAAGCACCAGCTATAAGATCATGCTTTCTCCAACGAACTATAACCTCAACATCTTTCGCTTCGCTTTGAGATAACAATCGTTGGAGAGCATTAATTTTAATAAATGCACTTGCAATCAATATCCTAGTTTTAGCCAGCGAAATATCTTCATTTAGAGTTTTACTAAACTCTGTAGTCTCTAATAACATTACTTGGAATATTCGTCTAACATTTCTTTTGCTATTTGGCCCCAGTGCATTCTTAGATCTTCAAGCATCTCTCGTTTTTCTTCACTTTGAGATTCAACATCTTCCATACGAGCCCAGGCTGCAAATAATAATTTAAGAGATCCAAACGCCAGTCCATTTTCCTCTTCAATATGTTTGATAAATCGTTCATAAGCAGGATGTTTACTATTAAATGTAACTTTAATTTTACCTGCCGGTTGAGATACATCAAAAATCACTCTGCTACCTCTAATATCACTACTACTAAAAATAAATTTAGAATCATGTAGCCAGTGGTCAACTATTGTATCGAGATCTTTTTCCGTAGCGTCAACACCTTCTTTTTCTAACTCATCTTTGATCTCTTCTCTCTTTTCTTTCTCTGTTAAACTTTTATCTTGTTTGTCGCTTAACCCTTCCTTGCCATCACTTTCAACAACAGTTGAAGCTGCTTCTTGAGCGGCATCCACACCTTTAGATGCAGATTTAGCTAGCTTCACACCTTTTGTCTGATTTTTTAGCTGTTCTCTGATGGATCTTAGCTTACTTAAAATAATATCTGAGATTTTCAGTATAGGTAATCGAATGTCTTGTTGTTCTTCAAGAAATGTCCGCATTTCTCCTGGAGACATATCTTCTTGCTCGGCGAGTTCTTCGAGTTTAAGCTGTTTAAATGATGTAGCAAATTGTTTGTTATTTGTAACTCCAAAGGCTTTATCAGCGTCAGGCTGAAATGATATCTCTACTCCCCACCAACGCTCTACCGGGTCATATGGTATTTCAAAAGAATTGTTTATATCTATTTCTCGTCCTGCTCGAACAATAGATATACCTTGATTCTTAGCACATTGTTTTCCTATTGGCTCGTTTCCTGGATTTTTGCCTTGCTCAGTTAGACTTCTTCTAAAGCCTTGTTTAGATATCGAAAATTTTAAAACTACTTTATGTTCATTTTCATTTAATTTAAATTTAAATACTTCCTCTTTGCCAAACATTTCAAATGCGGCTTCGCCATTAAACGGAGCCGGAGCTTGCGAAGAGCTCATTAAGTATAGAGGGTCATTAGGTTTTACAATTAACTCATCTAGAAAATTGTCCTTTTCGAAAGCTCTCATTGAAATTGTAGCTTTTCTTTCCACCAAAAAATATCGGTACATTCTTCCAACAATGAAAGATGCATTTGAAAAGAATGCTTTATGCCTTCTCCAACGCAAACTATCTAGGTCACTCCAAACTATAAGCGTTCCACTTTCTTTAATTTCGGATTTGATTTTACTTGTCCAATTCTCAGGTAATGAATCACATTTTTTAGGTTCTGGAATAGTGTCATACTGTTTATTTACTATTTCACTTAAATCTAAATAAGTGTGATAAATGTCCCCTTTTTGCCATGACCAAACATCGACTCGATTACATTGAGAAATTGAAGCATTAGGCAAACCCATGCCAAATTTCCCCATTCCTTTTTTCGCACCACGTCTTGTTCCTTGTCCAAAAGCTAGGCACATACTAAGGGTCTCTGCAGACATACCTTCAGCATTGTCATAAACTGCTATTTGTTGGATTCTGTTATTTCGGCGGTTACCTACAAGAGTTTTTTCTTCAAGACAAATCACTTCTACATCCACAGGACGTTCTAAATCTTGTCCTGCTTGAATACTGTTATCAATCAACTCTGCAATAGCATGAGCTACATCTCTATAACCAGAATCTTTCATAGATTCTATTGCTAAGTCAGTAGGAAATATTTTATGTTGTTGCATTTTTTTATCCTTTATTAGTTCCAAGCGTCATCCCAATATTTAAAAGCATCAGCCATATTTCTGAATCCGGGTAAATCATCGGTAACTGTATATACTGTGCATTCTTTGTTACCACCAGCTTTTTCCCCTCTCGAAGCACGACCAACCATTTGGCTATAAAGTGTCAATGACGTTGTTGGTCTGCCTATTATGGCAACATTTGTTATAGGAGCATCAAATCCTGTAGTTAAAACACCATAATTAACAATAATACTTAGCTCACCACTTCTATATTGATCAATTACCTGTCGGCGTAAATCTTTAGGTGTATCGGATGTAACTATACCTACTTTTAATCCTTTATAGGCTAAGAGTGCATATATCCCTTCAGCATTCTGAACTGAACATGCAAATAATATTATGTGGCTTCCATTTTCTACTTCTCTAAGGGCTACTTCTATTATTTTTATATTTCGTTTCGTATCATCACCAAGAGCTTTTAAAATTCGCTCAGGAATAACCTCTCGTTCTGAAATGGCTTTTATATCATTTTCAGTTAAGACAAGATCTTCTGGTTTGTAAGGTAAATCAATATAATTTACTTTAGCTAAATAACCAGAATCTTGTAGATAGTCAACAGGGTTGTCGTAACCTTTGATTTTTAATTCTACTTTATTGCGATTAAAAAAATCAGCGAATTCTTGATTCTTAGCTTGATCAAAAGTCGCTCTTCCTGGTGTTGCAGATAACCCAAGTAACCCAGGATTACTAACGCTTTGGAACAACTGAACTATATGTTGATATGTGGGAGCGAGTATTTTATGTGCTTCATCAAATACTATTAATCTCAACTTAGAGCCTAGTTTAAGTGTTCCTGATTGGTCTTTCCCTAGTCTAGCATTTAATTTGTGAAGGCCTGCGACAACGAATCCAGAACTTATATTTGTTAATTCGTGTTCATAGTTCCCATAAAATCGATAAAGTGAAACGTCTCCAACTCCTAACGACTTCCAAGCTTTTTCGAATTCTTCTGCCGCTTGTTCACATAACTCTTCTGTATCGGCCAGCCAAATTACTACTTTATCTTCTCTTAGTTCTGCTGTTTCCCTAAAAAAGTCGGAAACCACGTTCATAGAAGTTCGTGTTTTGCCAGCCCCTGTTGGCATATGAAGCAATACTCTCGCTCCGAGAGACTCTCGTGTAAGGAATTTTTGTATTTCTCTAATTGCAACTTCTTGATGTGGAAAAAGAGCATATTTTGGTCTAATTACCTCAAGAGCTTCGGCATAGTCGGAATCACTTTTGTTAGTTGATGAGTAACTAATACCAAAAAACTTTAAAACATCTGGAACTCTCGATATTTTTAAATTATATATATACGCCCAAGGTTCTGATTTGTTAATAGTTATGTTCAAATGATTCGATAAGTTATTTGCTTCGCTCTCAGGCAGATGTTCTAAAATATTGATTAATTTATTTTTATCACTTAATAGGCCTTGTTCTGTATACACCTCTAGAACTATGTTAATTAGATTTGAAAGGTTAGGGCTAGCGTCAAATTCGTAGATAATATCCATAACGGTCGGATTAATAATCTTACTAAGTCCGGAAACGCTCATTTTGAGCATTGTTTCTTTTAAAGTAATCATAAGCTACATATCAGACAAGCTTGATCTTCTGGCTCATCATCCTCTCCATTCTTAAATGCATCTTGCCAACGTATTTTTGATTTATTACTTACTTTGCCAGCTAGCATTTTTTCCCTTTTCTCAGCCATGGAGACAAGTTCATCTAGTGTTCCCCGCTGCGACCAGGTATACCCATAGCCGCCGACTTCGACCATACCTTCATCCCAAGTGTGTTTTTCGCGAATTCGGCTTTCAAATTCTTTGGCTTTTTCGAATAATTCTGGATGATGTTCTTTAAGGCCTTTCCACTCATCTTGTCTTTGAAAGAAACAAAAGTAACAGCCTGAACGAGAACGCCATTTGTAATATTCTGGAATTCCGACTGAATCTTCTAGAATGCGAAAAATATCATCTCGAACTAGTCCATCTTCTACAAATGGAAAAACAGCCTTTATGGTTTCTCTATGGCTGATATATCCCTCGCGATTCTCATCAGCCCTAATTCCGACATAACTAATCACAGGATCATTTCCCACAAAATTTTCGAACGGCTTGATCTTCATTACTCTGGTGCACCACCGTTGTTTTATTGATGGGAGAAACTCATCATGCATTTTCAACCAATGTTCAAATTCTTGGCCGCTATTTAAACGAACAATTTCCTTTCCTAAATAAGCTTCAAGTTTATCTAAGAAGTCATATATTTCAGGTAGTTCAGCGCCAGTATCGGTGAAGAAATACTCAACTTTGTCGTGCACTTCTGGATAATGCTCTTTAATATACACAGCAAGAGCAGCACTATCCTTCCCACCAGAAATACCAATCACATGACGATACTTGTCGTCATTGATATAACTTGAAAATGGCTTAGGCATCTATTGTCCTCCTTTTTTTAAGGTAAGATCTTGATTGGGGTTTATTTTTCGATTGCTATTCTTTTCTTCGTTATAGCTAACAAGAAACTCATCAACCGTTTTCGCTAAAACTGCAAGTACTCTTTCTTGATCACCCAGCTTTCTAAGACTTTCTCCTATTTCTTCGCTTGCTTTAGCAATTGTCTTAGATGTGTTGTTATCGATAGCAACGACTTCGTCTAAAATATCAGCGCCTTTTTTTACGCTGCGCAACAAATAGACGTCAAAGTCTCCATCCATTTTTTGTTTAAAGTCTTTTTCATGAAGACGAAGTTTCTCTAGATCTGTAACACGCTTTGAAAAATCGCTAAGGCGATATTCTGCTGTATCTTGGTCGCTATCAGTCCATTTATTTGTTGGTTTATGTCCTAAAAACATTAAAACATTTTCCAACCACTCTTCATCCTTACCAAATGATTTAGTTAGACGCATAATAAAGGCTCTAACCCCATGAGTATCAACAGTATAGTTTTCTAGTCCACGACAATTTCCGGTAATCATTTTCCTGAGTTCAACAAGTGATATCTTCTTGTCTAGGTTGAATGCGCTGGCCAGACTAGATTTTTGCTTCCTAATAAGTTTCTTATAAGCGTTATCTAATTCTTTAAGTTGTTTTGTTAATTCGGTAGATAAATGAGAGTAATCTTGAGTATCAGAATCTTCTTTATCTACAGTGAACCCCAAAGCTTTAGGTAGGTCTTGAAACAAAAGTCTCTCTGGCGATTTAGCTAAATTAAATGCCGCTCGTATTTTTTGGGCCTTTGGTGAGATTCCTCGCTTTGTCTTTTTCGTATACTCAGGGAGACTATTCATAAATGTCGCTAGTGGTTTGGCGAGTTCCAGTACATTTACTTCTTCCTTATTACAATCGTCTCCAATAATCGCTTTAGCATATTGCTTGAAAATCGATGCTTTTACGCCTTCGATGCGCACTCTTTGAAATAAAAACTCATCAGGTCGTTTAACGAAACGCTCAAGCATCTCATCTGTGAAATAAGGCAGATACCGCTGCCCTTCATATAAAGCAATTTCATGTTCATAAGCGAAATAGTAGGCCATATACAGAATTGGTAACAAGCCAGCTTTAACGCCATAAGGTGGCGCCATTAAGACTTGGTTGAGATCGAGTACCGTTTGAGGTTGGTTTTCTGTTTCTGCAAAAAAATCACTGATTCTCTTCCAAGCAGGGTACAAGCGAGACTTACTATTCTTGGCAGGAGCGGAAAACTCCCAGTCACCCGAGTCTGTTTGTTTGTGCAATCCAGACTGTACTAGGATAGCCCTATAAATACTTTTTTCTGGTGGGAATTTATCAATAGCTAATTCTTCTTCGCCTTGTTTATTCAACATTGCTAGTAAAAGCATGCGACGACCAGCATTGGCTTGTGCAGATGGTTTATCTCTATTTACCAACTCATTAAACAATCGAGGTGATTTGTTGTATACCAACTCTAATACACTTGATAGAACTTCTTGTAACATTCGCTTATCAGATATTTTCTTCTGTTCTCCAGCATGAAACCAGTGATTTTCTTCAGGTGAATCAATAAGAGCTTGTAGAAGTGATTCTTCTACATATTCTGCGGCTGTTAATCGATCTTTATATTCGCGCTTAGCTACAGGATCCAAATTTAGCTCTGGTTTGCTCGAACCCACTCTTCTCAACGCAATACTTTCTGCGACAGCCTCTTTGATCTGCGTGCCACTAAGACATAAAACAACAAGATCCTCTTGTGTAAAGTAACTTTTTACTTCTTCATGAAATAGACGCTCGTCGTCTTGTGCCGTGGCTTGAAAAAATACAACTCGAGCATTCTTCGACTTTATTGGAGTTTTTTTATAGTTTTGTGCGTCAATAAAAAGAGGTTCAAAATAACGAAGGCTACCGTTTTCTATTGTGTAGCGACGAGCTACAATTGGCTGCAACACATCACTTTTGTTAAGTTCGTCGGCAAGTGAGAAATTACCAATATTATCGAGTTCTTCTTGAAGAGCTTTTTCTAAATCAAAATCACTCCCTTGCCAAACACGGTATTCACCACTAAAACTCCTGTAGTTGATCACAGATTGCTCAATCAAAATCTTTATTGACTTTTCAAACTGTTTTTCCGATTCGAAACAGGTTGCCAATAATTCCTTAGAAGCTTTAAAGCTACCCTTCGCTCCGATAATATTAAGAATACCGATTGTTTTTAATAAATCGATATGAACAGTTTCTACGTCGCCAATTCGTTCAACAGCTGTTACAACTTCTGCCCAACGACGATGCGTTAAATAGTCTCCGAGAACGGCCGGTTGATTGGTTATAAAATAATCATAAATATGGTGGGGATAAACGAGCTCTCCAGCTTGATAAATTTTTGAGATCATGTCGAGCAAACCATATTCTTCATGGCTTCCCAAATAACTAAACAAAGTTCTCTCATTCTGAGCAACTTTTTGGCATAAAAGAGGTAATAAGATCGCCGATATTGGATGCAAAGGATAACAAGACCGAAACAAATCAAGAGCTTCCATTTTGGATAGCGCACCCGGTAATGATTTTTGCTCCGCAAGTACAGAAACTATGTTCTTAACTGTCTTGTTAACATAGGAAGTTTCTTTCTGCGTAAAATTGTAAGTAAAAGCCGCCGAAACTACTCTTAGCACTTGTTCTGAAGACTCCAAGAATGGCACCTCTTCAAATCTACCCTGAACCTTCGACCATTCATTCTTTAAACTTTCTCCCAAGCCTTTAGCGTACTGTTCAAACGACTGGTGTAACATTACAAAAAGTAAAAGGTTCGCGTTGGAGCCTTTGCATGCATGTTCGGCTAAGGATTGAAGCAGGAAGATATCATTCGCGTCATAATGCCTCGCTTCATATTCTAAAAATTTACCTAACTCATCGATTAATAATAATATTCCTTTACCATTTGTATCGATAATTTTATTTTGAAGTTCTTGAACTACATTCAAAATATCACTAACAATAACATTATCTTTAGATGCTAATTCCTCTAGTTTTCTAATAATTTTAAGTTTTGGTCCAGTTCGGCCTTTCCAGAATTCACATGCTCCTTGATGAAGCCCTTGCAATATCCGTTTACCCATCGGCTCAGGAGCGCCAGTAATTAAAACTTTAAGATATCCTTCGGATTTCTTTACATGTCCTTTGAACTGTCTTGCTAATAATTCATCCGAAGAATTTAAAACTTTTTGAGCTTGCTTAGTTATTGCTTCACTTGAATTGGAAAGCAAATGCGACAAGAAGACCGCAAATGACGATTTACCAGAACCATATGGTCCCACTAAAGACCAAGCTCGCGGGGCTTGTTTATCCGTAAAAGCAGTTTCGATTTTTGCGAATGTTCTGAGCGCTCTCGATGTTGGGATATACGCTTTAATAACGTCGATTGAGCTAGCATCTCTTTCTAAATTAACAGAGCGAGTATAATGAGTATTAATTAGAATCTTGTCAGAAAAACTCACGCTGCAACCTCCTTGTTAGCTGCTTGGTAATAGTCTACTAACATAGTTTCTTCAGCTCTTTTCTCTTTGACGTAAAGTTGATGAATTCCTGCAGATTCTCGAATATCAAATAATTCTTTATACTTGGATGTGAGTATTTCTAATTTGGCAATCAGTTCATTTTCAGTTAATCGAAAAACGCTTCCCACGGCAGAATAATTATCTTTACTGTACATTAGATCTTCAATTGGCATTGAGGTTGAATTTTTCTCATGCATAATTTGCAAAACAGCGTATCCAACAATTTCTACCGGTAGAGATGGCCTAACTGAAGGTTTGCATTGATAAACCTTGCCGTCGGGAGATTGGTTTATTAACTTCAGTTGCGCTAGCGGTATATCGAGCTTGTCTTCCAAGGATATCCGAAGATTATCTTTAGCGTAGGCATACATTTTGGGAACTAGTAGAGCATCATTTTTCAGAGTGCCTGAAGCTACCTTACTTTGTACGTTTTCTTTTACCCAATCGTTAAGCGCTGTCGTTAACTCGGTTTGTGTAAACTCCGGTTTATGGAATTTATTAAAAAACCAAAACCATGAAGTTGCTAATTCACTATTAGTTGCAATCAACCAATGAACTAACCAGAGGGTTGCTTCATCTTCTAAAAAAGGATCAAAACCCGTTTTTTTATTAAATACTAACTCGCCGAGTCGCGTGATCTGATTTGAATCGGCTTCCATCATTTGGCTTGCTCTCAGCCAGTAGCGAATTGAAGAGACCATATTCTTGCCGACACCAAGCTCGACCGTTGCGTTATCTGAAATGAAGATATCTTTATTCTTTGAAGCAATATTCTTCTGATACCCCTTGGTCAACCAGCTATAACGAAGAGCAAATGTCTCATGTCGGCCGAAAGCAGTTTTTGATGCGTCGAATTTCATTCCCTACCTCCAGATGCCTTTTTCCGATTACTATTAAATTCAAGCTGTAGCTGTTCTCTGTTTTCCATATACTCAGAAACCTGCTTTAAAAACCACTGCTTCATATTCATGCCATCCATTGCCAGAGCGCTATATAGCTCTTTTTTAAGCTCTGGCTCTATCTCAAGTACAACTCTACCGCTGCTGCCTATGCTCATTTAATTTAACCTTTTACGCATGTTATGTAACATATGTAATGTAACATAAAAACAAGTGTCTGAAATAACGGTTTAAAGGTTTTTCGAGTCATTCTGAAACTAAGAATACGAAACAGTAGGTTGCCTGTCATTACTACTCGTATAGGTGTGTAGACTTTTCGCACAAGTAGTAGAGTTAGGGAATATATAACATTAGAAAAGAGAGGTACTTAAAAACCCTAAAATAGCCCTATAACCAACTATAGCTCCTCAAAATCCTATTTATTATTGTCCGCCACGTTTAATATCATACATGACAGAACTCTTGTTCCAATTTGAGATTAACACCCTGATGTTTATAAGTAAATTGACTTAACTCAAACGATCCTGGACAGTCACTATATAGCCAATCTCCCACACGCTCAATCCATTTTCGCTTACAGCTTTTAGAGCCCTTGCTGACTTAACAGGCGAAACCTTTTCTTGCAAACTATGGGCCGCGCTATTCTTCAAGGATGAAACCATGGCTATCCCTCGAAAAGATCAAATCGATACCGAATCCGGCGGTTATTATCATCTGATCAGCCGCTGTGTCAGGTGCGCTTTTCTCTGCGGGGATGATCCGAAAACCCGGAGAAGCTTCGAGCATCGTCGTAAATGGATTGAAAACCGGATCCTGGAATTAGCGGAAGTGTTTGCGATTGAAGTGTATGCCTATGCGGTGATGCACAATCATTATTTATGTGGCGCTTCACATAACATTATCATCTGGTGGTTTACGTTGATCCGAAAGCGCCACAAAGCTGGTCAGATTTGGAGGTAGCTGAGCGTTGGCTCAAGGTCTTTCCCGGCAAGTTCGACGATCCCCGCTTTAAGACGCGACGCGCTTTGCGTATTCAGGCAATCGTGGCAGATAAAGTCCTACTGGCGGAATACCGCAGCCGACTTGGGAATCTATCCTGGCTGATGCGCCGGATTAATGAGCCGCTGGCATGCATGCCTAACATTGAGGACTCTACTATCCATGACTCTGGTCTAGCCGCCGGCATGCATGGCTAACATTGAGAACTCTGTTCTGACTCTCCATGACTCTTTTCTTCGCTCATGACTTTCATTGTTCAAGCAATCCGTCCGGTATAAAGATAACGGCACCAGAGTTCGAGTTTTCGGTCGTTAATAACATAGCGAGCAGATTCCTTACTAACCGTCTCTCGTTTCATTAACGCCTTGAGCGCACTTAAAAGTGATTGCTTTGTTGTGTCTAGCTCGGCTAGAGAGTCTTTTGAAAACATTCCCTCGCCGCGAAAGATCGCGATCGCTTTCAAAGCGATTTTTTGCGGGCGGGTTAACCCGTCAAATAACAATCGGCAGGAACCATCGTAGGCTTTTACAATTTTAAGTAAAGCGGCCTCTACGTCGCTTTCATTTAACCGCTTTTTACTCTGGTAATACAGATAGTAGGCAGCCTGTTGAATTAGCTCCGATTCACCATCTGCCTGCTGATACAAGACATCAAATGCTTCTCTCGACAGGCGTCCTTTCAGCCTCTCGTTGCAAAACTTATAGAAGGCGTCAGGATCAATACCCTTCAGTTCTATGCCGGTGGCCATGTTGTAAAGTGGGCTGCCATAGTCGCTAAATAGTTGAGTCAGAATATGGCGCTTCGACCCGGAAAAAATATAGCAGAGACCATCACTTTTTTGAACGTACTTCCTGATAGTCGCGTCGATCCGTTTTTCGCTGATCAGGGCGACCTGCTGAAACTCGTCAAATGCGACGACGACTTTCACCTTTTTATCCTTTGCGTATTGCGCCAGACCGCCAAACGCATCCTGAAGCAACTCGTCAAAATCACGGCCAGCCAGGGTAGGACTAAGCGATGGTGAACCATCTTCGCCAAGGGTAAAGGAGAAATTCACTCGCTTAAAATACTTAAACAGATTCTTGATTGCTGTCTTCGCGCTAAAACGCATCGCGTTGGCAGCAGCCGTGTAAAACAACCGTGCAAAGTCTTTTTCGTTTAGTATTTCGTATAAATCGACATAAACAGTGATGTAGTCTTTGTCAGGCAGGTGACTTTCAAACAACTCTTTCACTAAAGAACTTTTGCCATATCGACGCCTAGAGAAAAGCAAAACGTTCTTCTTGTCGGAAACTAACCGTTTGATTTTATTAATTTCTACACGCCTACCGCAGAAATTCTCGCCCACGGCCAGCTCTTCAAAAACAAATGGATTCGCCATGCTTTTAGTCTCGCTTTTACATACCTAACAGGTATTATAGTATCAGTCTCTAAAATTGCAACCTGGTGAAGGGTAAAACGGAAAGCCGATCAATCATGGACTGGATTGGCGGATTTGGCGATAGCTTCAAATACTGCACTTAACCTACGCGGTACTCAGCTCGCTACTTTACGGAACACCCATTCCAGTGGCCCCGTTTTAAATCGCTTAAGCCACAAAACGCTAAAAACGACGCCGCCGACACAAAATACAAGCGCACTGGCCAAAGAAAACGCAATCTGCTGGTTTTTTAGTAGTCCAAGTGACTCCAGGACTCCCATACCAACAATTACGTGAGCGACGTATAAAGTTAGCGATAACTGACCTGTTTGAATAAGCCAACGATTGACTTTATGAGCTGAGAATTTCTCGCTAAAGTAGAGGCTGGCTATTAGCACGATTATAGACGAACTGGTCGCCGACACTATGTATTGAGGGAGTGGCGGAATTATAGAAGTTGAAAACAGGAACTCCAGCTCCTGCGTCGTCAGCCCCTCGATTGCCACATTTTCAATAAAGCTTCTGATTAAATAAAAAACAACCTCCGTGGTTGCCAGAGCAATTGACGACCAGAACAATAGTCTTTTTCGATTAACCGGTGAATTTAGATCCTGACGGCCAAGCCACATACCGAAAATCAAGAATGACGCCCACGGGACTACCGGGTGAAAGCCGTTAAAAATTATATGCCGAACCATACCGTCCAATGTCCAGAAATTCTGGTAGGCAAGCGTTTCCCAATTCCAGCCTTTCTCATAATCGAAAATCAGAAGCATTAAAGGAAATAGTAGCGTAAACGCCACCGAGAAAAACAACAGAGCCCTATCCGTCGACGTATAGATAAAAGCTGCAATGATAAAATAAAAACCATAAAAATGAAGTATATCCGCAGGCCAGACCGGTGTGTAAGCCAGCCCGATAAGAACAAGTAGCACACCCCGTTTTAGAATTGATAAACGACGACTTAAAATAGCGTCCTGATTGAGCGACAACCTTGCTTTATCGCTCAGCATGGTAATACCAATACCGGCTAGAATTACGAAAAGTGCCGATGCTCTACCTTCAAAAAGCCCCGTAATCCACAAAAGTAACTCATTACCAACTTTTGCTTCCATTGCAATTTTGAAATTGACAATGACCATTCCGAAAATTGCCATTGCCCTGGCGACATCCAGACCTTGTATTCGTTGCGTCATTAGCGAGCCCCTGTTTTCTTAGCCCGCGCAGAATAATGAAAAGCTTAACTATTTTTCAACCCACAATTGTGACAATTGTGCCATAAAAATTGAGTCGTAGGTTTAAACTTGAGCGATTCGACACAGCGGTACGCTATCAATATACAAATAAGATTAGTTCAGAGTAATACGATTAGAGCTTGAACTAACGAGACAAATTAACCAGCGCTAGTTCAATATTCCGTAAACTTGCCGGGTCATCGATAGTCGCAGGCATAACGTACTCCTGATGCTGTGCAATTTTTTTCATGGTAGCACGCAACACCTTTCCTGAGCGGGTTTTTGGCAGCGCGTTAACCACCACTGAAGTTTTGTAGCTATAAACGGCACCCAGTTGTTCTCTTACCATTTGCACGCTGGCTTTTTGAATATTTTCAGGCGTTTCCCCGGTCTGGCTGTTTAGCACCAATAGCGCCAGAGGTACTTCCCCTTTTAGCTCGCAGGGCGTACCGATCACGGCGCACTCGGCGATATCTGGATGGCTGGCAATGACTTCTTCGATGGCACCGGTAGACAGGCGATGACCGGCAACATTAATGATATCGTCGGTTCTGGCCATGACAAAGACATAACCATTTTCGTCGATATAACCGGCGTCACCGGTTTCGTAAAATCCCGGATAGCGCGAGAAATAACTACTTTGAAAACGTGCCGGATCGTTCCACAAGCCAACGAAGGTACCGGGCGGTAACGGCGTTTTAATGACCAGCGCGCCGACGCTACCGCTCGGCAACTCAATACCGTCTTTATCGACTACCGACAACTGGTAACCCGGAACGGGGACTGTGGGCGAACCCTGCACCACGGGTAAAGCCTCAATGCCGAGACAGTTGGCGCAAATTGACCAGCCGGTTTCGGTCTGCCACCAGTGGTCAATCACCGGAATAGCCAGCTGATTTTCGGCCCATTCGATGGTATCGGGATCCGATCGCTCGCCAGCAAGAAACAACGCGGATAATGATGAAAGGTCAAAGCCTCCCTGTCGCACCAGTTCGCCTTTGGGATCTTCTTTTTTGATGGCTCTGATGGCCGTTGGCGCGGTAAACAGAACTTTAACCCGATGTTTGTCGATCACCCGCCAGAAGGCGCTCGCATCTGGCGTACCGACGGGTTTGCCTTCAAATAATATGGTTGTATTACGGTTAAACAAAGGCCCGTAAACAATGTAAGAATGGCCGACGACCCAGCCAATATCTGACGCCGCCCAGTAAACATCGCCGGGCGCGACGTTATAAATGTGCCGCATGCTCCACTTGAGCGCAACGCAATGACCGCCATTATCCCGGATCACACCTTTAGGTTTACCGGTAGTGCCGGAGGTGTACAAAATGTACAGAGGATCGGTCGCATCAACGGCCACACAATCCACCGAAACCGCATCTTTGACAAAGTCCTGCCAGTCAATATCTCCAGCCTGATCCAGCGCTGCGTTTTTTTCAGGGCGCTGATAAATTACCTGAATTGATGGCGGTTTGTGAGCCAGGGTCAGCGCCTTGTCTAACAAAGCCTTGTAGTCGATCACACGATTAACCTCTACCCCGCAGGAAGCAGAAATAATCGCCTTAGGTTTGGCATCATCTATTCTCACCGCCAGCTCATTCGCGGCAAAACCGCCAAAAACCACCGAATGAATAACGCCCAGTCGAGCGCACGCCAGCATTGCCACAACCGCCTGCGGGATCATGGGCATATAAATGACCACTCGGTCGCCTTTTTTTAACCCTCTTGCTGCCAGCGCGCCTGCGAACCGCGAGACTTGAAAAAGCAATTCACCATAACTTATTTTTTGCGACTGGCCGGTCACCGGGCTTTCATAAATAATTGCAGTTTGGTCGCCATGGCCGTCGTTAACGTGACAATCGAGAGCATTGTAGCAACTGTTCAATTGACCGTCTTTGAACCAGTCAGCCGTATTTTGACCCACATCCTGCGCGCCGCATGCCTGGCTCGGCCTTGTAAACCAGTGCACCTTGCTGGCGGCGTTCAACCAGAACTGATTGGGGTGTTGCTGCGCTTTTAGCTGAAGTTGCGCGATGCTAGGTGTACTCATTTTGCCTGCCTGTACTAAAATTTGTGTTGGTACTAAAAGTTGGGTCGCCAAGTTGGACTATTGCGCGCCAGCACTGTACTCTGGCAGCGCCAGGTCATGATCGATTGAGTCTCGCGGTCATTTTAGGGCTCACGCTGCCTTGAACTTACTCAATTTAGGCGCAAGTGTCCTTTCTACTTTAGTCTATAAAGGCTCGCACCAGTCGGCATCCGGTTTGACTCAGCGTAGGTTTAGCCATATCTTTGTTAAAAAATACTAACTCAAGCTCGAATCTATTCTCATTTTCCGACCAGAAGGTAGCCGATGATATCCACCCTGCAAATAATCATCATCGCGTTTGCGTACGTGTGTTTGTTATTTTTGATTGCCTACAGCAGCGACAAAAACAAACCCAAGGTTATCTCGACAAAAAGAAAGGCGCTGGTCTACAGCTTTTCCCTGGCCATTTACTTTACTTCGTGGACTTTTTACGGCGCGGTCGGCAGCGCGGCAGAAACAGGCTGGGGTTATTTACCAATCTATCTTGGTCCCCTTTTGGTCTATACCCTGGGCTGGCCTCTGCTGAAACGCTTTGTACGAATTGGCTACGAGCAAAATACCACTTCAATTTCTGATTTTATCGCCTCTCGTTTTGGCAAATCGCAAAGTATCGCGGCAATAGTCACCATGATCGCCGTGATCGCGATCATTCCCTACATCGCACTTCAGCTCAAAGCCATTACTATGAGCATTCAGGCTTTTGATGTGCAGCAGCAACTATTTGGCGATCCCTATTTAAACTCGTTATTTATTACGCTGTTATTAACCGTATTTTCTATCCTGTTCGGCACCCGTAATCTGGACGTTACTGAGCATCAGTACGGTATGATGAATGCCATCGCATTCGAATCAGTCGTTAAACTGGTAGCCTTTTGCTCTATCGGTATTTTCGCACTCTACTCTATTTACGATGGTCCTGTTGAGCTAAGTCGGGTGATATCACAAGACGACGATTTAAAGCGCCTGTGGCTGCAATCATTTGATCTGGAGAATTTTATCACCCAGACAATACTGGCTGCGGCGGCAATTTTTTGTCTGCCACGACAGTTTCATGTTTCAGTCGTCGAATACCATAACCGCGCCGATCTGCAATATTCTCGCTGGATTTTTCCGGGCTACCTGATCCTGATTTCTTTATTTGTCGTACCCATATCCGTCGCCGCCAGCCAGTACTTTGCCGGACAAGCGATCAATACTGATACCTATATACTTGCGCTACCACTGGCAGAAAAACAAGGCGCGCTGAGCGCTCTGGTATTCGTCGGCGGTTTATCAGCAGCCACGGCAATGGTCATCGTAGCGACCGTTGCTCTGAGCACCATGATCAGTAACCACCTGGTATTTCCGTTGGTACTGCAAAAGACTGACGCCCGCCGCTTGAAAGATAAGCGCTTTAGCCACAAAATGTTGTTGATCCGGCGCATGGCCATTGCCTCCTGTTTATTTCTATCATTCGGTTTTTATCGGGTTTTCGACGCCAGCCAGTCGCTCGCTTCCATCGGTTATCTTTCGTTTACCGCCGTGTTGCAGTTTATGCCTGCGTTATTGTTGGGACTTTTTTGGAGTAGAGCGACTAAAGTTGGCGCCATCGGGGGCCTGTTAAGCGGCATTGGTTGCTGGTTTGTTTTAACCTGGATACCGAGTATGCAGGGCGAAAATTTACTCGCGTCCGAAAACAGTTTTACCGGCTTTTCAATTTTAACCGAGTCTCTGTTTATTTCATTTTTTGTCAATATTGCCGTCATCTACTTACTGTCCAGAGTTACTCAGCAAAGCCTGACAGAAAAAATCCAAGCCTACGCTTTTACCCGCACCACCCGCGAAATAAGCAATGAACCCCCCACCAGTTCCAACGGCGATATTTTGATAAAAGATCTTAAAACTCTGGCCGCAGCGATCGTTGGAACCGAACGTATGGTCGCGTCCTTTGAGAGTTACTCTGAGCAGCCGGAAAACGAAGCAATCGAAGACAGTCAGGTCGCCGACGAAAAAATATTACGCTACACCGAAAATATTTTATCTGCCTCAATCGGTGCGCCTTCGGCGCGCGTGGTGATGCTTTCAGCATTCAAAGAAAAAGGAACCAACGTTGAAAACGTGATTAGCCTGCTAAGCTCTACTTCGCAGGCGCTAAAATTCAACCGTAGATTAATTGAAGTCACCCTTGACAATATTACTCAGGGGATCAGCGTAAGCGATGCCGATAAGAATATTGTTGCCTGGAATTATCGCTACGAGCAAATCATGAATTATCCTAAAGGACTGCTTAAAGTTGGCACTCCGGTGGCTGAACTTCTGCGTTTTAACGCAGAGCGTGGCTATTGCGGCCCCGGAGAAGTGAACGAGCATGTTCGCAAACGTCTGGTACATCTGGAGTCCGGCCTGAGCTATCGTTTTGAACGCTTTCGTAACGATGGAACCGTGCTTGAGATAGTCGGTAACCCGCTGCCACAAGGCGGCTATGTTACGACTTATACCGATATTTCTGAATACAAGAAGATCGAAACCGCGCTGATTGAAAACGAACGCAAAATGGCGCTGTACACCGATAATTCACCGGCACTACTCGCTTATCTCGATAATACCCTGATGTTTCGGTTTGTTAACAAAGCGATGGCCACCAGCCTGAAACGGGCTAAGCAGGCGATCATCGGCAAGCACATTTCTGACGTTATTCCGGCGCAGGAATTAGAGGCAAAACGGACTCACCTGTTACTCGCCCTGAGAAATCAGAAACAACAATTTGAATACTCAAGTGGAATTAATTCCAATAATGAAGCAGGCAATTATTATCTGATCACTTACATTCCAAACCAGCTCGACTCAGGCGAAGTTGACGGGATTTATACCGTGTCGCAGGATATTTCCAACCGCCGCAAAGCCGAGTTGGCGTTAAAGGAAATCAATGTAACGCTTGAAGAAAGAATTGAGCTGCGAACCGAAGAATTACACGCCACAGTCAAAGCCCTGGAAAAAGCCAAAGCGGAAGCGGAAAAGGCTAACCAGAGCAAGTCGAAGTTTCTTGCCGCTGCAAGCCATGACCTCTTACAACCTTTTAACGCCGCCAGATTATTTAGCGAAATGCTAAAATCCGAGTCTCAATCAATGACCACCACGCAGGCCGAGCTGATCGAAAAAACTGATCAGAGTCTGGGAGTCGCTGAAAATATTATTCGCTCACTGGTCGATATTTCCAAGTTGGACAGCGGAACCGTTAAGCCAACTATCAGGGCATTTGACCTTTTTGATCAACTTCAATCTCTGGAGCAGCAGTTTCGTGGTTTTGCCGAGAAAAAAAATCTGCGTTTCAAAATTATCAATCAACATCGCTACATAAAAAGTGACCCGGAATTACTCTACAGAATATTACAAAACTTCGTCAGTAACGCCATTCGATATACTCAAAGTGGCGGCATACTCGTTAGCACGCAAAAACGTGGCGAGCGACTGCGAATTTCGGTATGGGATACCGGTATCGGCATAAAAGAAGAGTTCCAGCAGGAAATATTCAGCGAGTTCAAGCAGCTCACCGACCCGACATTGGCTAAGAGTAATTCGGGCCTTGGATTGGGCCTGTCTATCAGCGAAAGGGTCGCCGCTATTCTTGGCCATTCGATTGAGCTTCGCTCCTCTCACGGCAGCGGTAGTGCTTTTCATTTGCTGGTTCAATGCGCTAGTGCTGCTGAGGAATCCCTGGCCAACAAAGCGAAACTACCGGAAGCCGCTGGCGCGCCGGAAACACCTTTGTCTGGAACAAGTGTTCTTTGTGTCGACAATGAAGTTCAAATTACCGACGCAATGTCTATTTTACTCAAGCGTTGGGGATGCGCGGTTGAAACGGCGCAATCAGAGCAACAAATTGAGCCGCTGCTGGAGAGTGGTTTTGTACCGCAAATACTGATCGTCGATTACCAGCTCGAACACGGCAAAACCGGTCTGGAATTTATTCAGAAAATTCGTGATAAGTCGGGCATTCAGATCCCGGCGATCATTGTGACCGCCGATCATTCTAAAGAAGTCGAAAATCGGATTAAAGCATTTGGTTTAAAGCTGCTACACAAACCAGTTAAGCCGGCCAGTCTGCGTGCAACCATGAACAACGAGCTACGCTAAGCAGCCTCAACCTGGAGCCGAGGCGACCCGAACATCTACCATCGCAAATCTTTGGGCTAATAACCAGCCCGGGCGTCGAGATACTCTGGCAAAAACAGTGATATCTGCGGCACGTAGGTGATCAGCATCAGGAATATCAGCAGCAGTCCCAGCCACGGCAGCGCGGCGCGAATTACCCAACCAATGTCTCGCTTGGTAATGCCAGCGGTCACAAACAGATTAAGCCCCACCGGCGGCGTCAACATGCCAATTTCCATATTGACCACCATAATGATCCCGAGGTGAATCGGGTCTATCCCAAGCTGAGTCGCGATGGGAAACAGAATTGGCGCCATGATTAAGATGATGGCCGATGGCTCCATAAAGTTACCCGCAATCAGTAACAAAATATTGACCACAACCAAAAAGCCCCAAACTGGTAATCCCCACAGGACTATTGTTTCGGCGATCATGTGCGGGATACGCTCGGTGGTTAAAACGTGCGCAAACAACATGGCATTGGCGATTATAAAGAGCAACATCAGACTGGTCTTGGTCGCGTCCAGCAGGACTTCTTTTATTTCCGGGTCGATTGCCGATTTAAAGAGCGCAGCGACCGACTGGTGAGTGTTACGAAGCGCCGCGCGCGATAACTTCTCATCGGGATAACGCCAGGGTATTTTTCTCAATGGGCCAATATCGCGATAACCAACAACCGCGATAAAAAAACCATAGACGGCAGCAACCGCCGCCGCTTCTGTAGGGCTGGCTATGCCGCCATAAATCGAACCGAGAACGATGATGATTAACATCAATCCACCTAGCGCGGTCGCACCAGATTTAATTAGTTTGATTACGCCGGGAAAAGGACGCGAAGGCAAATTTTTGACGCGCGCAACGATATAAATCGCCACCATCAAAATTCCACCCATCATCAATCCCGGTAAAAATCCGGCCATAAACATTCTGGCGGCAGACACTTCGGTCGCGGCTGCATACACCAACATTACAATCGACGGTGGAATTAAAATACCCAGGGTTCCCGCATTGGCAATAACCCCCGCGGCAAAGCTCTCAGGATAACCGGCTCTCACCATTCCGGCGATAACGATGGTTCCTATCGCGGCAACTGTCGCCGGAGACGAGCCGGACACGGCGGCAAACAACATACAGGCCATTACCGATGCCATTGCCAGACCGCCGCGAATATGGCCGACAGAATCGACTGCGAAATCTATCAACCGCCTGGCGACACCGCCGGTTGAAAGAAACGATGACGACAAAATAAAAAACGGGATCGCCAGCAGCGTATAGTGCTCAGAGGTGGACTCAAACAATTTGAGCGCGATGGAGGCAAGCGAGTCGTTGGAAAAGAACAAAATCGTCACTATGCTCGATAAACCCAGCGCGATGGCGATGGGCATTCCCATCCCCATACAAGCCAGTAGCAGAATAAAAAGTGTTGCTGTGGTCATTGTCCTGCCCTCGTTTCGGCGGCGTCTTCGGCCAGTTCAATTTGCTCGATTTCTTCGAACAGGTGCAAGGTTTCCTCAGCTTCGTCTATAACGTGAAAGCCGAGCTGCTTTCCCGTAATCACATCCCATAATAGTTGCAGCAGACGAATGCCCAAAAACACAAAACCGATAAATAAAATGCTCATGGCAATCCATTTCGGTATCGGTAAATCTTCCATTTCTATACCGATCATTTTCATTTTGGTCAGGTAAATCCAGCTACCGTATAAAAACAACCCGCAGTAAATGACACTCAGGATTATCGCGACCGAAGCGACTAGACGACGAATATTGTCGGGCAGTAATTTCACAAAGGCCTCGACCGCGATGTGGGCGCCGACTTTTATTCCGTAAGATGCGCCAAAAAGCACAAACCAGGCGGAAATGTACAGGGTGACTTCTTCGGCCCAGAGTAAGCCCGTGTTAAAACCAAAGCGTAAGATCACTTCGACAAAAACAAGCAGGGTCATACCGACCAGCATAATACAGAGAATGCCTTCTTCGGTTTTGTTAATTAGTTTTGTGAGCATCGGTTGACTCCGGATAAGAATTGACGCTTATAGTAAATGATTTATTTTGAATTTGAACTGAAGGTAGTATAGACAGAAAGTAGAGAAGCTGCCCTCACCCTAGCCCTCTCCCAGAGGTAGAGGGGACTATACACAAGCGATTTCAAACGAAAAAATTCTTTCATACCCCCTCTCCTTTGAAGGAGAGGGTTAGGGTGAGGTAGAAATGTCTGGTTTAAACACTGAAACTTAATAATGATGCTTAAACCCATTTTCGTTCGCCATAATCGACCTGTCTGACAGATACCGAGCTTGCTCCTGAAAAACAGGATCGGCTAAGTTCACTATTACCTGGAAGCCGCCTCGGCCGCCTGAATCAGATCTTTTCCGATTTCTTTCTCAAACTTTTTCCATACCGGCTTCATTGCATCAACCCACAACTGTCTTTGTTCATCATTCAGAGTCAAAATTTTGGTTCGTTTGGATTCTTCAATGGCTTTTCTATCAGATAAGGATTTCTCATGAGCAATTTTATTACCAAAACTAATCGCCTCATTCAATGATTGCTCGACTATCGGCCGCACATCGTCCGGTAGCGACATCCAGAATTCTTTGGAAGAAACAATCAGGTAATCGAGCAATCCATGATTTGATTCGGTGACGTATTCCTGCACTTCAAAAAACTTCTTTGAAAAAATATTTGACCAGGTGTTTTCCTGACCGTCAATGGCTTTTGTTTGTAGCAAAGTAAAGACTTCAGAAAACGGCTTTTTAACCGGATTAGCGTCAATCGCTCTAAATTGCTCGGCCAATACATCAGACGCCATAATTCGAAACTTTAATCCCTTCGCATCAGCGGGAACCTGCAGCGGCTGACTGGAAGACAGTTGCTTAAGCCCGTTGTGTAAGTAGCCTAACCCAACCAGTCCTTTTTTATTGAGAGAATTGAGCAATTCTCTTCCGGCTGGCCCGTTCTGGAATGTCTCAACCGCCTGCATATCTTTGAATAAAAATGGCAGATCAAACAGCTGTAGCTGCTTTGTGTATTTTTTAAATTTGGACAACGACGGCGCGGCTAATTGAACATCGCCGAGCAACATCGCTTCGAGAACTTTGTTGTCACCAAAAAGTTGTGAGTTAGGAAAAACCTTAACTTCAACTTTGCCTGCAAGCCGCTCTTCAACCAGCGCTTTGAACTTATTGGCCATTTGACCTTTGGGCGTATTTTCCGCGACCACGTGAGAAAACTTGATGACCACAGGGGCGGCCATGACGTTAAACGCTGCTAGCAGACCGAACAGTCCGCCTATTATTCTAAGTGATCGCATTGATTTTTCTCCAGTCTTAAAATGTTTTGTCGGCCGCCTTGCCGTTGGCCGATTATCGCAGCTGACAAAAGTAACAGGGACGCCGTGAATACACAACGGTTGCGGTTATAGACTTTTGTCTAATTGTTTAGCGCATTGCGCGCACGTACACTTTTTGAAAATTACCATTATTACTGCCAATTTTTGCTACTAACAACGACTATTATTGCTACTACTTAAAGGGGAATGAGTAATGAAAAAACTGAAAATTGCGCTGTTGTCGGGATTAAGCGCTGGACTGATCGCCAGTACACCAGCCTGGGCAGGTGCCAAACTCAAAATTGACGACGAAGCTTATATCGATCTGGGTTTTAGAGTACAAGCTCTGACCATGATGATGGATCAGGATCTTGACGGCGACGGTTTATGGGAAGATGAAACCGATTTTCGTGTACGCCGAGCGCGATTTCGCCTCAAAGGCGTCGTTAACAAGTATGTCACTGCATTTATTCAAACGGAAGCGGCTGATGATGTCGGCGGTTCCGGCTCAGACGCCAGAGTGATTGACAGCTGGGTTAACGTCAAATATGACAACTGGATTCAATTGTTTGCCGGTCAGCACATGGCGCCTTCTTCAAGACAGGCAACCACCAGCTCGGGCGCATTATTGACAATCGACCGTCCCGGAAACAACACCAAAAACCTGACCTGGGGTGCTCGTTCATTAAAACAGTTCTCGACCGCCACTTATGGTGACTCGAATGACCCGGCAATATCCGGTCGCAACGCGGTTCGTGATGTGGGTATGACGTTTTTTGGTAGCGGTTCACTCAGCGATGATGTTCACGTTAAGTACTACGCCGGTTTGTACGATGGTGTTCAAAATGCCAGCACCGGTGAAGACAATTTACGCTTTACCACTCGCGCTCAGTTTAACTTTTTTGATGCAGAGCCCGGCTACTTCAATCTTTCCAGCTACCTGGGTAAAAAGCAGACCATGGGATTTGGCTTTTCTTACGATAGCCAGGACGATGTTCAGGACGTGGTCAACGTCAATGGCAACGGAAACTACGAATACTGGAGCGTCGACGCGTTTGCCGACTGGCCTATGGGCTCTGGTACATTCACCGCAGAAGCCGCTTTTTCTGATCTCGATTTAGGCAGCGCAACGGTTTACTCAGAGCAGTCTCAAGGCAACGGCTGGTACGTACAAGCCGGTTATCTGGTCAATCAATGGCAACCCTGGGTTGAATTTGAAAGCTGGGACGGCGATGCAGCGAGCGGCCTGGGCGATTATGACTCTTTCCGAGTCGGCATCACTTACTACCTCAAAGGCCACAGCGCAAACCTGAAGCTAGGCTTTGAAAGCTTTAAAGGCGACCGTAACTTTACCGGCACCGCCGAAGACACAACTAACACCCTGGTATTTGGTGTCTATACAACCTACTAATTTGCGGTTGTTTAAAGCTCCTTTTGCTCCTGCCTTTTGGTCAGGAGCTTTTTTTTGCCTGCCGTTTCGTGTGAACTAAATTGGTCATTCAGTCTCCTCGCTAATCGAAGGTAGCTGTTCACTCAATCACAACAACTACTTCTCAGCTTTGTCGTTTTTCGCTTTCTCGCTGATTTTTACCGGATCATACTTGGCAAACCAACCCATAATATTGTCGGTCTTGGCGATCAACCTGCTCGGGCGCGAAGCAATGTAATGAGGCGCGCCCGGCACCCGGATAAGCGCCGTATCGACACCGCGCATTTTAAGAGCGGTGTAAAACTGCTCCGCTTCCCACGTTGGCGTGCGGTAGTCTTCTTCGCCAACCATTACCAGAGTCGGGGTTTTCACTTTATCCATATACCGAATGGGCGAGAATTTCAAAAAAGCCTCGGGATTTGACCAGGGATCCTGGCGTATCCAATGGCGACGTACATATTGCCCAATATCGCCCGCGAGGGCCATGGTCATCCAATTTATCACCGGTTTGATTGATGCGGCGGCGGCAAATTTCTGGGTTCTGGTTACTATCCACGCGGTAAGGATACCGCCGCCCGAGCCTCCGGTTACAAACAGTCGATCGGGACTCGCATACTTTCGCTCGACCAATGAGTCGACAACACTCATCAGGTCGTCGTAATCATTGCCGGGATAAGCCTGATCGATAGCCAAGGCGAAGTCCTCTCCATAACCGGTTGAGCCTCGTGGATTTGACCAGACGGTTACATAACCCTCGGCAGCATAGCGTTGAATTTCGCTGGCAAAATAAGGGCCATACATGGTGTAAGGGCCACCGTGAATTTCCAATAATAACGGGAAACTGCCATCGGCTTTAAAATCCGGCGGCAACGCAACCCAGGCTTCAATCTCTCTGCCATCATGGCTGGACTTAACCTTGATTTCTTCGACCTTCGCCATTTCAAGATAAGGCAACAGATCATCGTTCAGGCTGGTTAATATTCTAGGTTTTTTGCCATTTGTTCCTACTACGCCAATTTCAGCTGGACGATCGGCAAAGCCCGCCATATAAGCGACTTTTGGCCGTCTACCTTGACTGACTGAAAAGCTGCCACTGGCATAAGGTCGGCCGATAGAGCCACCGCCAATACCGCTCATAATTTCGCGAACTTTTCCTTTCAGATCCACCCGATACAAACTGATCTCACCAAAATTTTCTGACTGCATCAGCAGGCTTTTTCCGTCCGGCATCCACCAAATCTGACCGACTGACCCCGGAAAATCAGCCGCTATTTCGCGGCTGCTGGAACCATCGGCTTTCATTACATAAAGGTTGTCCTGTTGATAAGACAAGACCTTGTCATCATAACCGCGATAAGCAATGGTTTTACCATCGGGTGAAACGACCGGCATTCGGTCGGGCCCATCACGCATGGTCAAAGGCTTTATCGACAGGTCGTTAAGTTCAAGCGCGTAAATTTCGCTTTCAATCGGGTCCATATCACGGTCATCATTGGTATTGCCGGTGACCAGAATGGTATCCTTATCCAACCACGCCGGACTGGACAAACTCGCCTCGCCAAATGTTACCTGACGCGGAGTACCACCATCGATGGGCAATACAAAAACGTGGGTATTGCCTTCTTCCAGATAACCCGCACCATCAAAACGAAAAGTCAGTTCATCGATGACTTTTACCTTCGGATTCCATTCAGCGCCTTTTGGCGGTGCGAGTGGCGTAGCAAAGCTCGGCTTGTCACCGGGAACAAACATGCTAAAAGCGATTTTTTTGCCATCGGGCGACCAGACGGCTTGTGACGGTCGCTGTAAAAACTGAGCAAGAGAAAAACTGCGACCCGTATCGAGATAAAGTAACCTCAGTTCAGGCTTGCCTTGATTAGAGGTCGTGTAAATAATTTGGCTGCCGTCTGGGGACCAGCGCGGCGAATAAGCAGCAACCGGACTGTCGAGCAAAGGCCGATGCGTTCCTTTATTAAGGTCAAGCATCCAGATATGCCCAATATCTTTATCGGTCATGCGGTCCATTGAATGGCGCACGTAAGCAATGAATTCGCCATTAGGAGAAATCTGCGGGTCGGTGGCGTATTCAATGTCAAAAACCCTGTCTGCCGTAAACCGCTTCGACTTTGACTGATTTTCTTTGGCGGTGATATTTGCTGCCGCCAATAAAAATGATATCGACGCCAGCAGAATATGGCGATATTTCATGAGTTTCTCCCTGTTAATTGTAATTAGCGATCCCCGTCGTCATAAGTATCTCCCTAGAAAACCGGAAGTCTGGGTATGGCTGTTCGAAAGTGTATTTAAGTCAAGTTGGTAGCGTACACACGCTAACGACGACCGTCAAAAAAAACAGCCTTTGACTTAACACGGATTACTTTGTTGAATTTACTACAAAGGTGGAAAAAAATTAACGCCTATTCAGTGAAGCGGCAAATTCTGCAAGGAAACAATTTTATTCCGGCGAAGCGGTCACTCCATAAGCCTCGTCAACTTTTACCTGATTGGCAATCAGCACAACCTGGGTGCGGTTGTTCACGCCGAGTTTTCGCATTATTGCGGTAACGTGCGCTTTAACGGTGGCTTCGGTTACCTGTTGCTCATAGGCTATTTGTTTGTTGAGCAACCCGCTGGCCAGCAGATTGAACACTTCCAATTGCTTGGGAGTCAATTCGGCGATTTTTTTGATCAAGACGCTTTGTTCGTCTTCTGTCTGTGGGTGAAAATCTTTGAGGCCGGGAGGAAAGCATAACTCGCCTAAAAGGACGTTTTCTATCACCTGAGATATTTGCTCAATACTTGCTGACTTATTAATAAATCCGAGTGCGCCGTATTGCCTCGCGCCGGCGATAACATTTAAATCGTCATTTGCCGAAATCATCACTACCGGCAGCTGACTATAATGTTTAACCACGTGTGCGAGGCCGACAAAACCGTTTGCGCCGGGCATGTGAAGGTCCATCAGCAGCAGATCGGCATCGGCGTTACTCGCCAACACCGTCTCAAGCTCTGAAATACTGGCCGCTTCACAAAAAGCGACATCCGACATGGAGGACGTGAGCGCTTGCACCAGCGCATTACGAAATAGCGGATGGTCATCCGCTATGATAACTTTGCTGGCAAGCGCTTGATTGATAACTAACTCCTGTTTCTGCGGTTCTCGATTAGATCATCGACCACCGCCGGTTCCGCCAGGGTTGAAATGTCACCCAGATTGGAAAAATCATCCTCTGCGATTTTACGCAGTATGCGACGCATGATTTTACCGGATCGTGTTTTTGGTAGTCCAGGCGAAAACTGGATAAAATCGGGCGATGCAATGGGGCCGATTTCTTTTCTGACCCATTGAACCAGCTCCTTTTCCAGCGCTTCGCTGCCTTCCAGACCCGAATTCAGGGTAACAAAGGTATAGATCCCCTGACCTTTTATGTCATGAGGGTAGCCTACTACGGCAGCTTCTGCGACATATTTATGCGCCACCAGCGCACTTTCAATTTCGGCGGTTCCCATTCTGTGGCCAGAAATGCTGAGTACATCATCCACCCTGCCGGTGATCCAGTAGTAGCCGTCCTCATCGCGGCGCGCGCCGTCACCAGTGAAGTAGAGCCCTGCAAAGGTACTAAAATAAGTTTCGGCAAAACGTTGATGATCTCCGTAAACCGAGCGCATTTGTCCCGGCCAGCTGTCTTTAATCACCAGATTGCCGTCCACAGCGCCTTCCAGTTCATTGCCATCGGCATCGACCAGCGCAGGCTGAATGCCGAACAAAGGACGCGTGGCCGAGCCTGGTTTAAGGGGTGTCGCGCCCGGCAGCGGCGAGATCAGTATGCCGCCGGTTTCGGTTTGCCACCAGGTATCAACAATCGGGCAACGCTGCTCTCCAACCACATCATAATACCATTGCCAGGCTTCCGGATTGATCGGCTCACCGACGCTACCGAGCAATCTGAGAGACTTTCTTGAAGTGCTTTTAACCAGTTCGTCGCCTTCACGCATTAAAGCGCGGATCGCGGTGGGTGCTGTGTAACAGGTATTCACCTGATGCTTATCACAAATTTGCCAGAATCGACTGGAATCCGGGTAATTGGGCACGCCTTCGAACATTAAAGTGGTCGCACCGTTGGCCAATGGCCCATAGACAATGTAACTGTGACCGGTGATCCAGCCGACATCGGCGGTGCACCAGTAAATATCGCCGTCATGATAATCAAAAACGTATTGATGGGTCAGCGACGCGTACACCAGATAACCGCCGCATGTGTGCAGCACACCTTTGGGTTTACCGGTTGAGCCAGAGGTATATAAAATAAACAGCGGGTCTTCGGCGCTCATTTCTTCGGCTGGACAATCGTCGCTGACGGTTTCCGCCAATTGGTGATACCAGTGGTCCATGTCTTCATTCCAGGCGACTTGCAGCTCGGAATTTTTGACCACCAGAACCGATTGCAAATAATCCCTGACGCCGGATTTATCTGCCGCTGCATCGACATTTTTCTTGAGCGGAATTTTTTTACCGCCGCGATTACTAAAGTCAGCGGTGATCACCAGTTTGCTCTTGCAGTCAATAATCCTGCCGGCCAGCGCATCGGCGCTAAAGCCACCAAAGACCACCGAATGAATAGCGCCGATTCGAGCGCAGGCGAGCATGGCGTAAGCCGCTTCCGGCACCATTGGCATATAAAGGGTCACCCTGTCGCCCTTAACAACGCCCAGAGATTTCAACACGTTAGCAAAGCGGCAGACTTCCTGATGTAACTGGCGGTAGCTGATGTGCCTGGACTCGGACGGGTCGTCGCCCTCCCAGATTATCGCCGTTTGCTCGGCCCGATTAGCAAGGTGACGGTCGACACAATTGGCGCACACATTCAACGTGCCATCGGCATACCAGTTAATGTGTAAGTCTTCTTTGGCAAAAGATACATCCTTAACCTGAGTAAACGGCTTAATCCAGTCAACGCGCTGCCCCTGCTCTGCCCAGAAGCCTTCGTTGTCTTCGATTGAACGCTGGTACATTTCAAAATAGGCCGACTCATTAATATAAGCCTTAGCGCTAAAGTCAGAATTTGTTGGGTAAGTGTGAGACATAAATAGATCCTGCTTTCCGGTGATTAATTGGCTAGCTTTCTATCTTATTTAATCAACTTTCAATTAACCACCGGCGCTGCGTTAGACTTTAGTCTATCTTGTTGCGCCAGCGGCTGGATCTAAAGACTTTAGGGGCTAAACTCTATTAAGAGATCGGAATTATAAATTAGACTAATGACTAATGGCCTGGATGGAACCTATATCGCACACTTGTAGCCGGAGCCTTACGACTATCTTTCGGCGCATCGTTAGCGTTTGATAAAGGACTTGTTTGTGACCCGGATCACGACTCTCACCGCCATCTGGATCACCATATCCTTACACTCATCGTTTATTACTTTGGAGTTGCACTGTGGAAATTGAAAGCCTGGAGATATTTCAATATCTGAGTACCTGCGAACCCATTTCAAAACTGGACAAAAGCACCCGGGAGAAAATAGCGCTTAGCCTGGAAATAGTTTATGCCAAGCGTGATCAGATTATTTTAAAACCGACATCGACTAACGAATGGCTTTACCTGATCCGAAGCGGAGCGGTCGAGCGAACACAAGATGATGGCTCCCTTGCAGCCCGATTCGCCGAAAAAGATTTTTTTGGTCAGGCTTCGTTAAAGCGCGGGGGATTGGTAGTCCGTCAGGTCAGGGCGATTGAAGACACCCTGCTTTATCGCATCCCGCAAGCGCTTTTTTTTGAACTACTAAAAAGCGACGACGGTTACTTTAAATTTTATTTTGAACGACGGGCCGCCGACGCCGAAGATTATGCCAAACATCCGTCGCGTCAGGCGGTCAATTTAAGCCACACCGCCGTCAAAGAGCTGCTACACGAACAACCGCAGAGGATCGATCATACTTCCAGCGTGGCAGAGTGCGCCCGCTTAATGCAGAGCTCCGGCTCGACTTCAGTACTAATCACACAAAATTCAGCAGTAAAGGGTATTGTCACCGACCGGGCATTCTGTACCAAAGTGGTCGCCGATAACCTCTCTCATGAAAGTCCTGTGGGGTTGATCATGAGCGATCGCCTGCTCACCATTGATGAACAGTCCAACGCATCAGAGGCGCTACTGACAATGGCGCGCAATAACATCAGGCACCTGCCGGTAACTGCCAAAGGAGAAATCATTGGCGTATTGACCGCCACCGATTTGATTCACCGACAAAGTAACAACCCGATTTATCTGATTAATCAAGTGTATAAAGCGAATAGCGTCGAACGACTCGCGCAACACGCAGAGCAAGTCCCCGCGACGCTTTGCCAGATGGTACAAAACGGATTGAGCGCCAAGGATATTGCCTATTCGATCAGCTCGGTCGGACGCGCAATTACGCAGCGATTGCTGGCCCTGGCAGAAGAAAAACTGGGAACACCACCGGTAAAATACGCCTGGATAATCGCCGGGTCGCTCGCCCGAAACGACCAGACCGCACGAACCGATCAAGACAATGGCATTATTTTGAGCGACGACTATGTTGAGGATTTGCACGCTGAATACTTTATCCAGTTAAGCCGCTTTGTTTGCGATGGTTTGAACCAATGCGGCTATATTTATTGTCCGGGTGAGGTGATGGCCACTAACGCCAAATGGCGGCAACCCCTGAGCGTGTGGAAAGATTATTTTCACCACTGGATTGTCACGCCCGAGCCAAAAGCGCTGATGTACGCAAGTATCTTTTTTGACCTGCGCTGCGTTTACGGCGAGGAGAGTCTTCTCAACGAAGTTAATCAGTACGTCGCCGATCTCATCGTTCATAACAACAAATTTCTTAACTTTATGGCGGCCAATGCGCTTCATCATACCCCGCCCCTCGGCCTGTTCAGAAATTTTGTGCTGGAACATCACGGTTCGGAAGAAAAATCTTTGAATATGAAAAAACGCGGCGTTGTACCCATTACCGACCTGGCCCGCGTGTACGCGCTTTCTTGTGGCGCCTTGCCAATCAATACGCAATCCAGGCTACAGGTCGCCTGTCAGGAAGGCGCGCTGAGTCAGTCCGGATATATGGATCTGAATGATGCTTTCGAATTTTTGAGTAGTATCCGGCTCAGCCATCAGGCAATGCAGATTCAGCGCGGACAGGAAGCCGATAATTATCTATTGCCGGACGAGTTGAGTTCGCTGGAACGACGCCATTTGAAAGATACCTTTGCGATTATCAGAACATACCAGAATGCTATGGAAGCCAGTTATCAGTCGGGTATTCTGGGCTAGTCAATGCTAAAGTTTCTAGGACGACTGAAGGGAAAAAAACGGGCAAAATCCAGCGCGCATCATATTGTAAGAAAGAACGACCCGACTCTGGCCGTTCTGAATAATTATCTGAAGGCACCGCGTCCTGACAAAAATACACGGCTTAACCAGGTCGAGTTGGTTGCAGTCGATTTTGAAACAACCGGGCTCGAGCCTTCTACTGATAAAATAATCAGTATGGGCTTTTGTCCTATTTCACCAGGAGCCATCCGTCTGGGCGAATGTGAGCATTTAATTATCAACGCCGAGCACCAGTTGCAGAGTGAAAACGTCGCCATTCATGGATTGACCGATGACCAACTAAAGCAAGGCATTTTACCTGGGGCGGCATTTGATAAATTTATGGAATTGACTGCCAATAAAGTTATTGTGGCCCATTACCACAGTATTGAAAGACTTTTTATACAGCGGCTGGCCAGACAAATTATCGATCGACCGATTCCATTAAGTATTCTAGATACTTTTATGATTGGCAAACGCCAGATGAAGATCAGTCAAAAAGCAATCGTGCCCAAAATGTTCCGACTGTTTAACCTGAAAAAAGAATACGGTTTACCTAATTATAAAGCACACAACGCGCTGGAAGATGCCATATCGACTGCGGAGCTGTTTCTGGCACAGTTGTCTCGATTTGACCAACCGCTAGAAGGCATCAGGCTGGGGGATTTGGGACTGAACAACTTTCGCCGCTAAGGAGGGGGTGCCGAGATTTGATTTTTAGTAATGCAAAGACTTAATTAAATTGTCCCACATACTCAGAGATCAACAGACGTTTTTGCGGATCTTCGTCTACAAACACAACTTTCACCAGTAGCGTTTCGCAGTCCGCTTTGTCATCTGTTGTTTTTAGCATCTGAATAAAACCATTAATCCGCACGACTTTTTTTTCTTCGTTTCGTTCAAACTCCAGATCCAACGACACCTGCTCTAATACAGAAGGAATATAGTCTGACCGCTTGAAAACACCCAGCATATTATTCAGATCCAGCTTTTTGATCGCACATCGAACTTCACCATCAGAAGTTCGAACCAGGGCAACGCCACGAGAAAGTGGTTTAAGTGGTGCTTTTTGTCTCTGGGGTGAAGCTTTGTTATCCTTTTTACCGCCAGTCAGCACTGAGAGAGAATCTCCCCCCGAGCCAATAGTCGCACTTTGCACGAAAGCTGCACCGGGTAAGTTTACACCGTGACGTTTGAAAGCCTTGACGATTTTTTCCAGAAATTGCTTATTATTGAAAGGTTTTACCAGATAATCGCTTACTCCCGATGCAATGGCCTTAACCACGAACTCTTTATCACCACGGCTGGTCACCATGATAAAGGGAATGTTCTGTAGCCCTTTTTGCTGCCTAGCCCAGCGAAGTAATTCCTCACCGTCCATTTCTGGCATTTCCCAGTCGCACAGAATCAGGTCAACTCTATGCTTGCGCAAAAGCGTCATTCCGGTCTGACCATTATTGGCTTCATAGATCGTCGCTTCGGGAAAGTTTTGACGCACGAATTTCTTGATCAAATCACGGATCATGCCCGCGTCGTCAATGATAGCGATACTCAATTTGGCCATGTTTACCCCTTACTGAATACTTCTGATAAGTGTAGACGAAATTTCAGCAAGAGATTTAATTTTAGTTGTCCAAACAGGGATCAGGCAGGCTTTTTCTGTTTGCTGAGCGCCGTTATTGCAGAGCCAATTACGACGATAAACGCGCCGAAAACACTTAAACTGTTAAGTGGCTCACTATCGATATAGCCGGGTAGCCAGTAACCTGTCAGTTGCATAAATAACAATGTCAGTAGCGGTGTAATCGCTAGAGTTGCGCTGACTCGGGACGCTTCCCAATGGTCAAGCGCCTCAGCAAAAGCGCCATAGGCTACAAGGGTGTTCACGCCACAAAAGAGCAATAGCGCCCAGCCAACGCCGTCAAGTTCCAGGATCAGCCCTGGTGCCGAGTTAGGAATAAACAGCAACGAGCCAGCCACATACACCAGAATCATAATTTCTTCCGACGCGTAGAACTTTAACAATTGCTTTTGCGCCAGCGCATAAACCGCCCACAAAATGGCCGCCAGAAAGATCAGGAATACTCCCCAACTATAGCCGCCTTGAAAGCTGAGTAACTGCTCAAACCGCTGATTAAAAAACAGGATCAGCCCCAGTAAAAAGGTCAGCAGGCCTACCCATTGAGCGGCGTTAAAGGATTCTTTAAAAAGAAACAGCCCACCCACTAAAAGCAACATGGGTGCCAGCTGAATCATCACCTGTGCGCTTTCGGGGGTAATGAACGAGAGCCCCACCATATACAAAATATAGTTGGCGAGCAGACCCAGGATGGTCGCGCCCATCAGCAAAATTGAAGCGCGATTACGAATTTTATCCAGTGACGGCAGACCGTTCTTGTAATAAAGATAGCCTCCCAGAAGAATTGCGGCGATAACAAAACGCAACCAGGTAATAGTAACGGAGTCCATATACTGCAACAAACCTTTGAGTGCTATCGGTAGCGCCCCCCACAGCAAGGCGGTAACGAGCGATAACAATAGCCCCAGTTGCCAGCGACCGGTAGTTTTGTGCATAAATTAAACTCTTTGATAGGCGCAGATGAACTTTAGCGCGCCGTTGATAAGCAAGACGGGATTATCGGCAACTTGGCTGAATAAAGCCAGAAATAATCAGTAATAACAAAGGCAATTCAAGCCCTTAAAGAGCGCTTGAAGTTGATTGTCTCGGCAATCAACTCAAGCGAAAGTACTGATAGCGGAGCGGGAATTTGACACCATTCAAATCGTTCAGTTATCGATAAAGGTGTTGGGGGATACTTTAAATTTTCTGGACAGCTCTTTAACGTGTCGAAGCGTCAGTGAACGCTTACCATTCATAATCTCCGAAACCACACCCTGACTGCCAATTTCCCTAAGTTCCGATTGACGCAATGAGTGCAGCTTAACCAGATATCTAAGCGAATGCAGCGCGCTACCCTGCTGATCCAGCAGGAAGGTTTTTTCGTACTCTTTGGCCGCCTGCGACATCGCTTTGATCAAACTGGCGAGCGGGCTGTTAGGACGATTGCCCACCAACGCAATGGTATCTCTCAAATTGCTCAGCAGAGTCTCATAATCTTCAGGGCATTTGGGGGTATCTATCACAGGTGCGACCATATTCCAGTGATGAACGGCTTTTTCCAGGGCTTCTCTCATGACTATTTACCTCTTAGTGATGACCGGGTTTGATCTCGTCGATGTACACCACCTGAGATTCAAAATTAATCAGGGTGTGAACAAGCAAGGTCGTTTCGGGGATGGGAAATTTGTACTCATAGTTAAATCCGCGCATATCACCAAAGGTGTCTCGCAACTCCAGTTCTGACGGAAAACTGCCTCGGCTTAGAATTTGATACCATCCATAGAGGTTATTTTGAGCAGCGGGATATCTCTGCTGAGCGTGTTTAAGTTTATTTACGGCGACAACTTTCAATTGACTTCTTCCAATTGGTTAATGCGTTGTAGTGAGTAAGAGTTTGACGCCATACCGGTAATCTCGACAGGAGAGTATTTTTGTCCATTGAGATTTTCCGTGGCGCACAATCGAAGATAGCCAATAAGCGCCAGGAACCCTAATAAAACGAGATAAACAAACCTATCTGGTTGTTATTTAAGGAAATAAATTGAGATAAATTGCTGGTTCAATACCAAGATTCAGGCTTACGCATCTAAAATATGCTTTGTGCATTCAATTCGGTTGAGGCTTTGTAGGCGGGGGAGGAAAATGACGGATGATCGGGTTGATTAACCCAAAAATAAAACACCGCCAATCAGGCGGTGTTTCATAGAGCTAAGGCAGACTTTATTCTTGGTCGTCAGTTTCATCACTGGCGTTGTAGACAGCCTGGGTTTCCAGTTGAATTTGCAGCTCTTCGGCTGGGGGGCAGTCGGGGTAAGTATCACATCCCTGATCTAGTGGCCTAGGATTAAATAGTGTTTCAATGATATTCGTTTCCTTTGCTTGGCTGCTCGCTGTATCAGAATCGGCGGCCAATGTAATGCTGGAAAAAAAGGACAAAGACAAAGTGGCAATAACTAAAAAACTAAGATTTTTTTTCATGTTGAACTTCCTCGGTTTGGACTAGATACAAAAAACACACTTATTTCGCATCGAATAATGAGTCAAAAACTCAATTCAGTTCAAATAAACTTAATTTAAATTGATATAAATAATGAATAAATCTCCGACCCTAAATCAAATAGCACTTGATACCGATATCACTTTACGTTTTGGCAATAACTCACTAATCAAGTTTCAGAAATACACTATAAATCAAAATATCTCATATCCACATTTCCCTGAGATACAACATTCATATAGATTCCTGTTTTCTCCTCATTAAGACTAAACATTCTCACGTCAGATTCCAGCAATATAGTTTCTCGATGAGAATCTAGTTGATGTTCAATTATTCTATTTGTGTTCTTTCCTTTTGATAAATATAAAATAGTTTCGTCGTCCATCAAATCCCACTCATCTGATTCTCCAATATTGCCTATCTCTGCGATTTTTTCGCTAAAATTGCTTCCAGGTCTGTATCGATAGATAAACGGGTCTCTTTCTTTAAAGAAGAAATAGCAGTTAGATTCAGGACAAGGTCTAGCTACCTTACCTTTAAGCAGAATAGCTCTCTCATCGAAAGCACTAAGCTTTCTAGCCTCTATGTTCCAGTCACCATCATTAAGTACAGAGTAGATAATTTGATCTCTAGACAGATCGAATACTGGATTGTTATGAATCCTGCTCGAATAGTTTTCGGAGTCGAATACCAGATTTCCATTCGTGTCGATGATGTTAGTAAAGCCACTCTTGTTAAACATGATCAGACCGCGCTCAATAGAAACAGACAACCATTTTAATTCAAAACTTTCTTCATAGCTTGTTATTTGCTTGTTAATACCATTAGCGTCCCTAACCCAAACTTGTGGATCACCACTACGGTTAGAAACAAAAGCTACAAACTCACTTCCACCGGCACCAAAATAATCATTTGAACTTGAACTCACAACCAGCTCACTGGATTTGTTATCGAAATTGAAAACCTTAACATCCGTAACGAAAAAATCACCGGTAACTACACCAAAGCTATTTTTATTTATATTAAACGGAACGAATATGTCGGCGAAAAACCTTGCGACTACTTCTTCATCTCTTCCATCAAAATCGATCCGAGATAGACTCTTATTTCCGGATTGAAAATAAATTCGTCCTTCATCGTCCCAATCCAACCCTCTCAACATCAATGGTGTCGATTTAATCTTATTGTGTGATTGATTATTCAAATTAAACACCCAAATTTCTGAGGACGTCCAACCAATATCCCTGATATATGCTAACTTGTTTTGTTTTTGAGAATATCTAAACGCGTAGTCACCAAACCCCTTGTCTGCTGGTTTGGAAATAATCGATTGCGTTCTATTTTTAATATCAAATCGATAAATACTCGCAGGTGAATTAAAGTCCTTATTTATACTAACAAATAGCTCGTTATCGTTTATCCAAGCAGCCTTTATTCGTTCGGTAGAAATTTCACAAGGCTTGATCAATACCTCCTTGCCAACATGTAATGCGTTCAAGTCGATTTCCCTCATATATAGTCCGCATTTCGTATTGCTTCTTAAGAAATATGCTAACCTTCTCTGATCATGCGAAATGGTCGGAAACAACTCATCTTCATCCGAGTCAACTAAAGCATGATAAGACTCCCTATCAAGCGGCTTAATATAAATATCCCAGGACTTACCGTTCTTATGATTAAACAACAAATATTTTTTGTCCGGTGTAACTTCAGGGTAATGCTCTAATCCCTTTAATGTGGTGAGTGGTTTAAGTTCTTTAATTTGATTTTTTGGATCTGACTGAAAAACTTGAAAGTAGATTAACGTAAGTAACAATATTAGCGAAGCAACACCGTATGCGGCTTTAGTCGTTTTGCTGAAACGCTCACCCTCTCCTGGCGAAGACTTATACTCTGAAGAATTGGCTATAAAACGAAAACCTTCGCCGGTAACAGTTTCAATATATCGCGGATCGGCGGCAGCATCGCCAAGAACATCGCGAAGCTTTTTAATATTTTGATTGACGTTAGCATCAACCACGACCTTTCCTTTCCACACATTATTAATAATGGTTTCCCGGGAAAGCACCTGCCCCTGATGGTCTATAAAGAACTTCAGCAGTGTGAACAAGGTTGGTGGCAGTGAGATTTCTTTATTATTCTGGTCAAAAAGTTTACGGCTCTGGATATTAAGAACGAAATCACCGACCGTAAGCATATGAGCGTTATTTTCCACTTACTACCCTTAGAGGAGAATTTACCAATTGCTAAACTAGCGGCTTATACTACTAGACTCACCGGCCTCTGAAAAGGCGATAAAAATCTATAATTGCGATGTTAAGTTATATTATTTACGCTGTTCGAAAAATAAACTCACCTCTTATTTAACTAATTTTTGCTCCCGTAAGACAGGAAAATGTGCTTTATTTGGACTTAAGTACAAAGGGTATCGCCAACGGACCAAAAATAGCGCCCATAACACCCCAAAAGACAGGCCTGGCACCCTTTCGTTTAGCGATAAAATGACAAATAAAAATACTAACTATATTTATTGCTATTAGTACCCAGAAAAAGACCATTTGAACCAACCATTGTTTTTAATTTACGCGAGTGTTCACAGATAATGCCGAGTAAATACAGCGGACTTAAGGTATTAAGCGAGACTGCGGATTCATTTTGTATCAAATAGTGTGGTAAGCAACTCCCTTTGATCTGACTTCTTTTTATGTTCTCCCGCCTTACTTTTACCCCGCAACATCTACTTTTACCTCGCAAACCGGTATAATCGGCCGATTTCGCTAACCACATAGATTTCAGATATTATGTCCGTGCAACAATTCGACCCTCAGCTAGCGCCTACGCCTGCAACGCCTGATGACTCAGCAAGCCACGCTAGCGTTGACGCGCAGCCATCGCAAAAGAAAGGCAAACCCGGCCGAATCGGCATGATCAGCCTTGGCTGTCCAAAAAATCTGGTCGATTCTGAGCGCATCCTCACCCAGCTGAAAACTGAAGGTTACGAGGTTGTACCAAGTTATGACGACGCCCAACTGGTGATAGTCAACACCTGCGGCTTTATTGATTCGGCGGTTCAGGAATCACTGGACACCATCGGCGAAGCCCTGGCAGAAAACGGCAAAGTCCTGGTTACCGGCTGTCTCGGCAGCAAGGAAAATGAAATTCGACAGATCCACCCGAAAGTCCTCGGTATTTCAGGCGCGCATGCCTATGAAGAAGTACTTAGTCAGGTTCATCAACACGTAGAAAGACCCCAACACAACCCTTTTACTCATCTGGTGCCGGACCACGGAGTCAAACTCACGCCACGACATTTTGCCTATCTAAAAATCTCGGAAGGCTGCAATCATCGCTGCACTTTTTGTATCATTCCCTCAATGCGCGGCGATCTGGACTCGCGCCCTGTGGGTGAGGTATTGAGCGAGGCCCAGCGGCTGGTTAAAGCCGGCGTAAAAGAATTGCTGGTTATTTCTCAGGATACTTCGGCTTACGGCGTCGATATAAAATATCGAACCGGGTTTTGGGAAGGAATGCCGGTTAAGACTCGCATGATGGAACTCTGTCAGCAACTGGCAAAAATGGGCGTTTGGGTACGACTCCATTATGTATATCCCTACCCGCATGTAGATGAAGTGATCCCGTTAATGGCCGAAGGTAAAATTCTGCCTTATCTGGACATTCCTTTTCAACACGCCAGTCCACGCATTTTAAAATTGATGAAACGTCCTGGAAATATCGAAAAAACGCTGGAGCGAATTAATCGCTGGCGAGAAATTTGTCCTGAGCTGGTGATCCGTTCGACTTTTATCGTTGGATTTCCCGGTGAAACCGAACAGGAATTTGAAGAGCTTTTACAATTTTTGCGCGATGCTCAATTGGACCGGGTCGGTTGCTTTAAATACTCACCGGTCGAAGGCGCGACGGCTAATGAACTGTCTGATCACATTGGCGAAGAAATAAAGGAAGAGCGTCTGGCTAAATTTATGGCGGTGCAGGCGGCTATCAGTGCGGAAAAACTTAAGCAAAAAATTGGGAATGAATACCAAATACTGATTGACGACGTCAACACAGACGGCGCAATCGGTAGAACCTACGCCGACGCGCCGGAAATTGACGGCGTTGTTCACTTAACTGACGAATTTGACGTTAAGCCGGGTGATAAAATCTGGGTTCAGATTATTCATTCGGACGAACACGACTTGTGGGGCGTAAAAGTCGACGAGTAATCGTGTGACTGAGTAGACTTATGGCTTTAATTACCCTGGCAACGCTAAACGCCAAATACATTCACGCAAGTCTGGGTTTACGCTATTTGTACGCCAATCTGGGCGAATTGCAGCCAAGTTGTGAAATCAAAGAGTTCACAATCAAGACGCGTGCCATCGACATTGTAGAACAACTATTGACAGACAATCCATCGATCATCGGATTTGGCGTTTATATCTGGAATACAGTAGAAACCATGGCGGTGATAAGCCAGTTAAAAACTGTCGCACCTCAGGTCAAGATTATTCTTGGCGGCCCCGAAGTCAGTTACGAAACGGAAGGACAGTCAATTCTGGAATTTGCCGATTATGTTGTGACCGGTGCAGCCGACCTCAGCTTTTATCAACTTTGTAAAGACATTCTGAATGAACAGGCACCACAGAAAAAAATCCTGCACTCCAAACCTGTCGACCTGAAAGATTTGAAGCTGCCTTACGACTACTATAGCGAAGATGATCTGAAACATCGCTTACTCTACGTTGAGGCTTCCAGAGGCTGCCCGTTTAAATGTGAATTTTGCCTGTCTTCGCTGGACAAAACGTCTTACCCGTTTGAGTTAAAGCGTTTTCTGGCAGCAATGGACGAGCTCTACCAACGCGGCGCAAGACACTTTAAGTTCGTTGACCGCACCTTCAATCTGAAGATCAAAACCACGTTGGAAATTTTAGATTTTTTCCTTGAACGCCTTAGCGATGATCTGTTTTTACATTTTGAAGTGATCCCGGATCATTTACCAGACAAGCTGAAGCAAAAATTGATTGAGTTTCCCGACGGCAGTTTGCAATTTGAAGTGGGAATTCAGACTTTTAATAGCGAAGTTCAGGCTCACATCAGTCGCAAACAAAATAATCAAAAATCAAAAGATAACCTGCTCTGGCTAAGAAGTAATACGCATGCTCACATTCATGCCGACTTGATTTTTGGTTTACCGGGCGAGACGTTGCAAAGCTTTAAACAAAGTTTTAATCAGTTATACCTATGCCGTCCTCATGAAATTCAAATGGGGATCCTCAAACGTCTCAAGGGAAGTCCAATTATCCGTCATACAGAGGCATTTAAATTGCGCTTTAACCCGCTACCGCCTTTTAACATTCTAAGTAACAGTTGTGTCGATTTTTCCACCTTGCAGCGAATCAATCGATTTGCGCGCTACTGGGACATGATTGGGAATTCCGGCCGCTTCAAGTATAGCCTCCGTCATCTGTTAAATGACGATCCCTTCGATGATTTTCTGGCGCTGACCGACTGGATTTTTGATAAAACCGGACAAACACACCAGATCAATTTAAAAAAATTGTACGAACTGGTTGCTCAGGCCGTAGCTTCTTTATTTCCACAGCGTCACGCACTGGTAATTGAAGGGTTACGTGAAGATTACGCCAACTCCAGACTCAAGGGTAACTTCAACTTTCTAGCACTGGGTAAACAGCAACCAGAAAATGCTAACTCCCTCGTAGACGCAGACATTACAAAAACAGAGCAACAAACTGGAACCCAAACCGAGAGCCACAAAAAGCGCTCCTTGCGACAACAAAGGCATTTGAATTAACTCGCTGCTTTATTTGAAGTATTGAATCCTAATAATGATCAGGTGAGTCAAACTTTTTAGTCTGCTTTATCGACAGTAACTTAATAGCGTTAGTAAAACGCGATTAACTCGGCAAATCAGGTATAGAAAATCTGACCAACAACAAAAGGCGCCAGATGAATTCGATGACAGTATTCTCACAAATTACCGAGTCCTGGGTTAACGCTCCCTGCTCGCTCTCGCGCATAAAACGGCGCTCCGCTATCTGGATGGCGGCCTATCTTACAGGTAGTTTGATCGTATTTTCTCTGTTTGTATGGCTTCTCAACGAGAATGAACTCGCCATTAAAAACGCGCTTCTTGCTTATTTTTTTCCGCAGTCATGGATATCGATATCGGAACAGCTTGCTAATTTTCTATTTGAGTCTCAAACAAAAACAGTCATTGGCAACGCTATTCTCGGCGCATCACTGGTGATATCCTCAATGCTGATGTTTCCGGTTAAGGAAAAATACTCGGCCGAATTTGAAAAAGATGCCAACTATAGCAACGGACCATCTCAGGAGTTTCCGTTGTGGCTGCAGGCCTGGGAAGAGGTCAAACTTTTTCTTTTTTATGTGACTGCGCAAGCGGTCATTCTCTGGTTGGGCTACTACCCTTATAACTGGACCAACTGGCTCTCTATTGTATTGAGCTACCTGTTTCTTTTTTTCGCCTTTGGGCTGGATTTTATTTCCCCTACCTTGCAACGCCACCGAACAGCCTATTCTTTGATATTAAAAATTCTGCTGAAAAAACCACTGTTGACATTGTCCTTTGGTGTAATTTTCAGCCTGCCGGTGATATTACTAAGCCACTATATTTTTAACCTGCCGCAACTGAGTTTAATCGAAGTTGCGAGCATTCTTTTTCTAACCAATGTGCTGTTTCTTACTTTAGCCGTTCCTGCCGGTACGCGAGTCGCTAGCCGACTAATGCCCATTGTCAGCGAGACACCGCCACCGGCAAAAAACACCAAAATAAAAATTTATTCAATTACCATTATCATACTGATTGCCAGTTTATTTTTACACACTCGTCTTATCGCCAGCCTGCATCATAAAAGCCAAATATTAAAAGCTAATTATTCGGTCGACTGGTCATCAATCGACTACAAATTTCCTTCGCTATCGCAGTTATTCAATGGAAACGCACTAAGCAATTTGTCATTCGACATGGTGATCGACAATCCGACGGAATTTGACATCGTCATCGAAGAAAGCCAGATTTTTGTCGAGAAATTCGATAGCCTTATTGCGACAATTGATCTTAGTGGTTTTGAAGTTCCCGCTGGTCAAAGCCGTAAGATAAAATTAACGCTGGATTCAAATTCCAACCTCGGTCAAATCGAACAGTTAGACCAGGTTTTACAAGGTTGGCGTGTGGATCTGCAGTTTGAGCTCTGGCCGGGAATACCTTTTATAGTCAATATAGCCGAATAAAAAAACCACAGTTGATTACTCGATCAACTGTGGCTTTAAAGTGTTTATTTAAGCAAATCGCTCTGGCTAGAAAAAAGTTTGCTAACAGTTATTCTTTCTGCTCTTTCCATCCCTTCTCTCAGTTATTGCTATTCTTTGTGTCCCTTCTCCCTCTGGGAGAAGGCTAGGATGAGGGCGATCTTTGTACACTATTCACCGACAAATTAAAGTTTACCGTTAAAAGACAGCAAGCTAGCGATCACTCTTAACTAAGAGACTATTTCCAGCAACTCAACGTCAAACACCAGTGTGGAGTATGGCCCAATAGCCGCGCCTGCGCCCTGCTCGCCATAAGCCAGCTCATAAGGAACCGTTAATCGCCATTTAGAACCAGTATTCATCATTTGTAGCGCTTCCGTCCAGCCTTTAATCACGCCATTAACCGCAAATTCTGCCGGTTGCCCGCGCTCGTAAGAGCTATCAAATACGGTACCGTCAATCAAAGTTCCATGATAGTGAGTTCTCACGGTCGATGTCGCCAGCGGCTTATCGCCACTTCCTTGAGTGATAACTTCGTATTGTAGTCCCGAATCGGTGACCAAAACGCCATCTTTGTCAGCGTTTTGTTTCAAGAATACTTCGCCTTCGGCGATAACATCCTTTGCCTGCTCAGCCTGTTTAGCCTGCATGATTTCGGTGACGTGTTTAAAAGCTGCCTCAATATCCTGCTGGGCAACAGCCATTTCTTTGCCCTGAAACGAATCTAACAACCCTTGCGATACGGCCTCTATATCCAGACCATCAAAAGACTGATTTAGAAGTTGTGCGCCCATATTTAAGCCCACTCCATAGCTCGCTTTCAGTTCAAAACTGTCGTATTGATTACTCATTGATTACTCTGATGTTGTGAAAAAATGCGATTGTAGCACACTTGACCGCGTTAAGGACGCGGCGAAACAGCCGCTAACAAAGGCTAAGTCGCACTGCGACTAAATAAAAACCAGTCCGCAGTCCATTCAGAGAGCTATAGCGCTTCTCAATATCGGATCGCGATATCAGATGACGATATCAGATCCCCATATCCGATAAAAGGTTGGACAATCGGCCAATGATGTTGGTCAGGGCAGGATGCTTGGCTTCAAACTCTTCGGCCGATTCCTTTAAACGAGTCAGCAGGAATTGATCGCCACTCATTAAGGCTTCCGGATCATTAATTTTTCGGTCAATTTCATCGGCCAGCGCTTGCATTGATTGTCTTTGATGAGCTTCCAGCTGCTCATTTTCCGTCAGCTCTTTTCGCAGATCAAATAGAATTTCGGCCATGGTTTGTTTGTGCATTTTGCTCTCCCTGGATCGTGCTTGTTTAAACCTAGATTAGTCCAATCCGTCGCTGACGACAAGCGCACCAGTTTACTGACCGTCAAAAGGATGAGCTGGATCAACGCCGGTCATAAACGGCACACTCACTTCGCGGCTGGTCAGTTGATAAACCTGGCCGAGCCAGTTGTTAAATGTCGATAGCGCTGTATCCCGCCAGGTATTGTGCATCCGTCCCTGCAGCCATTGTTGCGGCCACTCAGGTTTTGCCAAACCGGTTCGCTTGAATTCCATTAACTCCCTTTTATACTGAGATAAACATTCTTTTACCTGACTGGAAAAATAATTATCGGGAACTGACGGATAGTCAACGCGCCTGCCTTCATCCCAGCGCCGCACTTCGCGCTGATACTCTTTGAGTAAACTCAAATCGTCGTATTCCGGATGCCCCTGAAAAAATACCAACCGAAAGCCGTCGGGGCTAACCGCAATATGCACGCCGGCCGACTCGCTTTCCACCAGCACTTTCAAACCCTTGGAGACAAATTGTGCTTTGCTGATCTGGTTAAAACGCGAATGCGGAACGTCAAAGCGCGTATTCATGTGGCGCGTCAGAGGGTGAGAGGCGTCGGCCAGATGATGGCTGAAAACACCCCAAAGTTTTTCAGCTACCGGCTGGCGCACAAGCCCATATAAATACTGGGCCACCGCGTGGGTTGCCAGACAGGCGCACAGAGTAGAAGTCACATTTTCCTGCGCCCAGTCGATCACTTCTGTCAGCTCTGGCCAAAAAGCCTCTTTGTCCAGAGAGGCGTGCTGAGGATTTGCACCAGAGATGATCAACGCGTCCAGTCCGTGGGATTTAATCTGACTGAAATCTTCATAATAACGCTGAACCCACTCCTGAGTTTCCAGGGAACGCTCGATTGATGGCAGGGTAAATAGATGCACATAAAATTGAACAATCTGATTACTGTCGCCGATTAACCGCATAAATTGTCGTTCGGTCGCTTTTAGCGCAGCGTCCGGCATTAAGTTAAGTATGCCAATGTGCAGCTCGCGAATATCCTGATGCAGGGCGCGCTCCAGGGTCAGTACCTCATGCTGCTGTTCGATCAGGGTTTGATAGGTGGGTAAATCCGAGTAGGCAACCAACGGCATCAGGCGCAAACCTTTAGACTTCTAGACATCTGTTTAATATAACAATGATATCGAAGTATTTAAATGGCCAGATCATAGCCAGAAGTCATAAGCCAGAGGATATAAGTCGAAAGTCACACACAGTTAGCACTCCGGCTCATTCAGGGCTTTCCGGGCATTCAGGGCTTTCAGGTTTCTATAGAAAAAATCGCAGAAATTGCTCAAATTCACGTTCGATCAATTCAATTGAACCACTCAGTCGATGACCATCTTTGACCAGATGCAGACTGGCAGAATTTTGTCGCCCAAAACGAATAGCATTGTCCACCGGCACAACTTCATCCTGCCAACCGTGGATAACATGTATTTTCTGGCAGGCAGATGCATAATTCAGTTGCTCATATCCGGGCATAAAAACCGCTGGCGCCAATAAAAAAAGTCCCTCCACTTCAAGATTCTGGCTCGCAGCAATACTGACATAGGCTCCCATGCTGGAGCCAACCAGTAAACACGGTTCCTTGCTAGTTGTCACCGCGCTAAGCAATTTGGCAACGCGCTCCGACGGTAGCTCAATTCCACGATAATCAATGCTTTCACTTTCAACCCCATATTTTTGCGATAGTGCTTGCATCGCGCAAATTTTTTGCGCTTTCGGGCCGCTTTCCTTGCCGTGACTAAAGAATATTTTCATCGAGATAGCTCGCTAATTTTCACCTTAAGTGAGTTTAGCTCAAATTTATCGTCAGCGTTTAATTTCGATTACAATGCTTAAATTGGGCAGTTTTAGAAAAAAAGGTTAATATATGAACAAGTGAGATAAAAATATTAAGGGAATATCCATGGATTTATTTGAGCTACTGGGTGCGATGGTAGTCAATCAAGCCTCCGATCTTTTTATCAGCGTCGACTCTCCCCCACTGTTAAAAATAGAAGGCAAAATAAAGCCCGCCCGCGAACATCGTTTGAGTAGCGAGGAAAACAGCAAACTGATCTACTCTATTCTCAACGAGCAGGATGTCGCTGAATTTAAAGCTAATCTGGAATTAAATATCTCTCTAAAGCTAGACCGCATCGGTCGTTTTCGAGTTAACGTATTTCAGCAAAGCGGCGAGCCGGCGATGGTTATCCGTTACATCAAAAAAGTGATTCCCTCGATTGAAGAACTGGGCTTGCCGCCGGTGTTAAAAGAGCTGATTTGCCAGGAACGCGGCCTGATTCTGCTGGTGGGCTCAACCGGTGCCGGTAAATCGACCACGCTGGCTTCCATGATTGACTACCGTAACTCCAATCAATCGGGCCATATTTTAACCATTGAAGATCCTATCGAGTACATTCATAGCAATAAACATTCGCTGGTCAACCAGAGAGAAGTCGGGGTGGATACCAGTTCATTTGAAAGCGCCCTGAAAAACGCAATGCGTGAAGCACCCGATGTCATTCTGATCGGCGAAATTCGCGATAAAAAGACTATGAAGCAAGCGCTTACCTATGCCGAAACTGGACATTTATGCCTGGCAACCCTGCACGCCAACAACGCTAATCAGGCACTGGAACGAATAGTCAATTTTTTCCCGGAAGAGGCTCACCTGAATATCCTGCAGGACATAGCGCTCAACCTCAAAGCGATTGTGGCGCAGCGCCTTTGTATCGGCTTTAAACAGAAAAGAGTGGTGGCCGTTGAGCTAATGCACAAGACTTCTTTTATTCAAAAACTCATTGAGAAAAATCGTATTAGTGAAATTAAGGACGCCATGGCACGCTCAAAAGGACGGATCAATCAAACCTTTGACGATGCGCTTTATCAACTTGTTAAAGAGGATAAAATCAGTATCAATGAAGCGCTAAGCAAAGCAGATTCGGCCAACAACCTTCAGGTCAGGTTCCGTCTGGAAGACGGCGGTAAACTGGACAAATCTCAGGAAACCAGTGAATCGGTGATCAATGAGAGAGCACCGTTTGATCATTACCACACATTTTCCATAACGCCTTTGACAGTACGCGCAAAACATCCCGACACCAAAAAGAAAATCAACCACGCGCTGATCCATGCACTGAACAGTCACGGCTTACATCTCTCGTCTCATAATGCCGACATCGATGTACAATATGTACTTGGTTTGAAAGTTGAAGAAGGTCTTGCGCTAGAGAGCATTGAAGGAAAACAGAGCAATTTCGAGCACTTTATTCCAGAAACCAAAGAGCAGGCCATGCTCGTCATTAATGTCCTCGACACGCGCAGTAAAAAGCCGATTTACCGCATTACCGCCGTTAGAAAAATGGCTGACTTTGGAGAGCCTCAGGCCTCGCTTGACGCAGGCATGACCGCGCTGCTAAAAGATCTTCCCGTCGGAACAAACAAAATTGACTAATTAAGACCAATAGCCTGTCGCTATCAAAATTGAAATTTCCGAGCGGGACAATTAGCTGCGCTATTTGTTATCCTAAGTACACTTTTCACAACCGATTAAATCGCAATTTATGATCACTATTATTTCGCCAGCGAAGAGTTTGAGTTTTGACGGGCCAGTGGCTACAAAAAAAACCAGTCAACCAGTTTTTCTACCACAGGCACAAAAGCTGGTCGAACAGCTCAGAAAGCTGGCGCCACAGGATATCGCATCGCTGATGAAAATCAGTGACAAGTTGGCGCTACTAAATTTTGACCGTTTTCAGGATTTTTCACCACCATTTGACCAAGACAACGCGCGTCAGGCCGTTCTGGCATTTCAAGGGGATGTGTATCAGGGACTAGATGCAGCCAGTTTTAGCGCCAAAGATTTCCTGTTTGCCCAAAAACATCTACGCATACTTTCCGGATTGTACGGCATTTTGCGTCCGCTTGATTTAATTCAGGCCTACCGACTGGAAATGGGCAGTCGTTTTGTTAACTCAGCGGGAGCCAATTTATACGCTTTTTGGGGAGAGCAATTAAACCAGAACCTGCAACAGGAGCTGACAAGCCATAAACATCCGGTTTTAATCAACCTCGCCTCCAATGAGTACTTCAAGGCGGTACAACACAAAAAATTGCCTTACCGAATTATTACGCCGATATTTAAAGACTTCAAAAATGGGCAATATAAAGTGATCAGTTTTTTTGCAAAGAAAGCACGAGGCCTGATGAGCCGTTATATCATGCAAAATAAAGTTGTTCGGCCCGAAGCGCTAAAAGCTTTCAATTTGCAGGGATACTATTTTGATGAAAAAAGCAGCGCTGAAAACGAGTGGATCTTTTTGCGGGATTCAGCGGAATAACCGAATCAGACAGAAAAAATAAAAAAAGGGCGGTGCAAAAGCACTACCCTTTTTTGAAAATCCGATCTAAACAACCGAATTTTTAATGAGCCCGAGCGAGTCAGACTCTATTGTTCAGGTCAAGCAATAAGCCGACCTTAACAACCCTTAGTTGTTACAGAGCAACAATGTTTTCAGCTTGTGGACCTTTCTGGCCTTGAGTAATTGTAAACTCAACTTTTTGGCCTTCGGTCAAAGTTTTGAAACCAGAACCTGTGATTGCGCTGAAGTGTGCAAAAACGTCTGGGCCAGATTCCTGTTCGATGAAACCAAAACCTTTAGATTCGTT